>OGXX01001363.1_pt1 | contig 24843 bp, 15 predicted proteins | sample 1576301 | NCBI WGS metagenome assembly OGXX01 (sample SAMEA3541469, study PRJEB24748) | human gut metagenome | biome: human gut; feature: human-associated habitat; material: faeces | place: China | collected 2012
TCAATGACGATGTCCCCCGGCGAAACAAGATATGTCAGCTACAGACATCAATATGACAACCAATACACATCTGCCGCTAATGCATATTTCCAATCAACAAACCCTTCTGTGGCTCGCGTTGATGAAAGAACCGGAGAAGTATATGCCGTTAATTCTGGAACGGCATACATAAATGTTTATTCAAAAGTGTCTTCTACATCACCTTATTGTCTTGTTACGGTAAACAAGGTAGAACCAACGTCTGTTTCTCTACCCAACACTTTAACTATGACAGTTGGAGAAACTAAGACATTAACCCCCTCATTATATCCTTCTAATGCTCAAACCTCATTTACGTGGACATCGTCCAACTCTGAAGTGGCAACAGTCAATTCCTCAGGATATATAAATGCTAAAAAACATGGTAATACAACTATACAAGTATATACGACTAATGGGCTTAATGCATCTTGTGATGTGACCGTCAATAAAAAACAACTGACAATTTCTTCAAATATTCAAAGCGGTATAGTCCGTAAGGGAACAGAATTAACATTAACCTCACCATATAAAGACGTAGAAATTTATTATACAACTGATGGAACTAAACCAACAGTAATGTCTTCAAAATATGAAGGAACAATTATAATATCGGATGATATTACAATTAATGCATTTGCCATTCTAGATGGATATATCGATAGCGAAGTACTTGCTTTGGATTTTGAAGTGACGTCACTAGATTTAACAGCCAACCAAAGTGCATTATTATATAATTATCAGCACATTCAGGTGGAGTTTAATGAGGAAATCAAAAAGGATATAAATTTCGATAAAATAACCGTTTCCGCTGATGATAGAGAAATTGATTTCTTAGCAATTATACAAGATGCATCTATCTATATTGTGTTAGATGAAAAGATTCCAGGAGTATTATATACGGTTTCGATACCAGCCCATTCCGTAATCAACCGATTGAACCAAACAAATTTCAATATAATTCAATCTTATAAATATAAAGTAGACAATAATAGAGTTAACTTTAAATCTATAGCCTGCGCTGGACAACTATATTGTTTAGCACTGACGGAAGATGGACATTTGTATTCGTGGGGATCTACAAGTGATCCGATTGGACGCGATTGTATAAATTATGAAGATGCGCAGACTCCTGCAATAATTGGAGGTCTGGAAAATGTCATAAAATATGGGATTAGCTCTAAGTATGGTGGACAATCGCAAACGTCCTATGCATTAACGTCTGATGGCGTACTGTATGCATGGGGTGAAAATGAGTATGGAGAATTAGGACAAGGAAATAGAGAATCTGTAAAATATCCAATAGTTATACAAAGAGGCGTTAAGGATGCATATGCGGCTAATCGAAATCTATTTTTTGTCAAAACTGATGGAACATTATGGGGTGCCGGTGATAATGAATATCATCAACTTGGAATAGAATCAAGCTCAACATATATATTTAAAAAGTTGTTAGATAATGTTTCAAGAATAGGTGGTGCAACACAAGACTACTGTTATGTGATAAAAGAAGATTCTTCATTATGGGGTAGTGGTGGGCATCATACCTCATACTATGATTGGTACTTGGGAAATGCATCAGGCACATCCAAAAATTTTGTCAAAATACTTGAAAATGTCAGAGAGGTATATGTATCTAGTGGATACGCTGACGTCTTTGCTATAACTAATGATCTATACTTATATGGCTGGGGATATAATGAGTATGGAGAACTTGGGCTAGGTCATAAAAATAAAATACTGACACCATCGATAATCAAAGATAACATAACCGACATCTCAATCACAGATTCGTATGTGTTAGCTATTGATGTTTATAGCAAATTATGGGCATGGGGTGATAATGAATACGGTTCGTTGGGAACGGGTAATAACGTTTCGACTTTGGTGCCGGTATTTGTACATGAAGACATAAAAAGCATTGAATGTATTTCACACTATTCCTCGGCAATAGATAATAACAACAATTTATTGTCTTGGGGCGATAATGGAAACGGATGGTATCATAATGGTGAATCGCTTTCAACAAAAAGTCGAGTTACCCCGGAACTCATTTTAACTAATATCAAGGATAGAGACACAGCCGTTAGGGGCGGTACTTACAACTATGCTATTGGATTAAACGGTTGTCTTTGGTACTGGACAATAAATCCTCCCAAAACGCCGAAAATGGAGGGTATAGATAAAATTAATCATATATCCTGTCCTAAGAATATTACCATTTATAAAGATAAATATGGAGTTATTCCACTGACCATAGATCCCATAAATGGCTATTTTAATAATATTGAATGGTATTCTGATAACGAAGATATAGTTAAGTGCACTTCTCAAGGACTTCTATTATCAAAGAAAACGGGCGAAGCGAATGTGTCTGTATCTGTTATTGTAGAGGGTAAATGCAAATATACATCAACAACCCATGTCATAGTAGTAGAAGATAATGACTCTGGTATTCTTGATACTATAATAGATAGCAGCAAAGACATTGAAATATACAACTTACAGGGTTTACCTTGTAAGGCTGTCGACATTAATAATATCCCGTCAGGAATTTATATCTTAAAACAAGGCAATGCTATTAAAAAAATAATAGTTAAGTAAGTTATGCAGATGAACATAATGTGCCAATTTATAGACAATCGCCTTTTATAGTCTTTTACAGCAAAGTTTGCTTGTCTAATTTCTGTAAATCCAAGCTAATTTTCTGACATACAATCTATTCGCATCTCTTCAACGAGGACGAGTATTAAGACCTGAAGATTTATATAAAACACTAATATCCAGCCATATAAACAAGATTAATTTGTCTGTATGGCTGGTGTTTTATAGCCTCATATGGCGAAATATGTTTGTGTTTTGCCGGGACATTTTTGATTTGTTTGTATATAATTCGGGATTGATATTGTATTTTTATATAGAGGAGGAATATCTATATAATTGACATTTATTATTGTAACTGTGCCGTATTGTTGCTCATATCTGTCTGTAACTTTGCAGAAAGGACTAAAGCTACTTTTATGAAACACGACCACACAACCATAATTACATGTGACAAGAAGCAGGTGCAGGCACAAGCACCGGTGATTGTGTCGGCAAGCCGAGCCACGGATATTCCGGCGTTTTATGCCCCGTGGTTCTTTGATAGACTTCAGAAAGGTTATGTGCGTTGGCGCAATCCTTTTTCGGGGCATGACAGCTATGTTTCATTTGCAAATACACGCTTCATCGTATTCTGGTCGAAAAATCCGGCTCCGCTTATTCCTTATCTGCCCGTTTTGCGCAACAAGGAAATTGGATGCTATATCCAGTTTACGCTTAACGATTATGAAGCAGAAGGGCTCGAACCCGGAGTGCCGGTGCTTGCCGATAGAATCGAAACATTCAAACGATTGGTTGATATGCTTGGCGTTGGCTCGGTAGTATGGCGTTTTGACCCGATGATACTTACTGACAGCATCTCCATTGAAAATCTTATCGAAAAAACCGTTCGCATTGGGGACTCGCTCAAAAGCTATACTGAGAAACTTGTATTCAGTTTTGCCGACATTGCGGGATATAAGAAAGTGAGGCGAAATCTATCGCAAGCCGGAGTCTGCTATCGTGAATGGGACGACGCTTCAATGCGAGAATTTGCCGCAAGACTTTCAGAAATGAATCTCAAAAAATGGGGTTATACGCTTGCCACATGCGCCGAAGCCATTGACCTGTCGGAATACGGTATCGAGCACAATCGCTGCATTGATCCTGACCTCATAGCACGCCTTTCGTCCGACGATGCTGTACTTCAAAACTTTCTATATGGAGCCAAGTCCGACTCAGGACAACGTAAAGCCTGCGGTTGCATCCTCTCAAAAGATATAGGCGCATACAACACCTGCCCCCACGGCTGCCTATATTGCTACGCCAACACCTCCCCGGCATCAGCCGCAGCAAACTACCGTACACATAACAACAAGCCTTTTTCGGATTCAATATTATAACTTTCAAGAGTATGCATTTTACCCCTCGAATTCTCAAATCAACATATACATTTAACGAAATTCTCCAATCGGCTAAAGATTGGTTTTCGTTTTTGGACGAATCAAAACAAGCATCCTTAAAAGAGGCATTGGATCATGGGACAGCACATCTGACCACATCTGCCGAACCAAAAGCATATATAGCGGCATACGGAAAAATTCACCAGGCCAAACTATTGCAGGCATTTAACAAACTTCCCTTAAATATCTGGTCAGAAAGCAGTCTTTCCGTTGTCGATTATGGATGTGGTCAAGGTATTGCCGAAATGGTATTAGCTGATTTCCTTGCCTCTGAATGGATCGATAATGATTTTATAAAGGATTTTATTTTAATAGAACCTTCCATAAAAAATCTTGAGCAAAGCGACCGCTATGTAGAGGCATTTTACCCATATGCTAAAAGAACCGTACTTTGTAAGAGTGACAATGAGATTACTGCTGATGATATTGAGCCGAGGTGTGAAACCGTTATACATCTATTTTCAAATGTTATAGATTTAGAGGACTTCGACGGCGAAGGTGTTGCAGCACTATTGAGTAAGGACAAATCGCACAACAACATTGTTGTATGTGTAAGTCCGTATTATCAAGAAGCCTCTCGTGGAAAACGAATGGCAACATTTGGAAAGATGTTGCAAGGCTACACTCGTCATTACAAATTTGAAAAACATACTGATGAATGGGACAAACCATATAGCTGCCAAATTCACATCTATGTCAGTTCTTATTATTGATATGAGTTGCCTGATTCTTTAGATTATTTGTTTGTATGAGAATATCCGCATTGGTGTTTTATAGCCTCAGATGGCAGAATATGTTTGTAATTAAGTCAAGAAATATTAACTAAACCATTGATAGCCAATATTAAGATCGCTTTTCAACGAGGAGGTATATTAAGCTTTGATTTATAAAACGCCTAATGCCCAGCGATATAAACAGTCATTAAGTTTATGTCGCTGGTGTTTTTATATCCTCATCCGGCCCTGTGATTCACTATATAACCTCGATATGATTGTCGTTTAGAGTACTGAGTCAATTCATATGGTGACGTTCAGTTCCGCCAATAGGCTATGCGTGTGTTGGATGAACCAAGGAGGGGTTAAATAAGTTTTATCGTATGAAAACCCTCAAACATATGAATAAATGAAAGATACCTCTCCCGAATCATTATTGGTTGCCGACCAGATAGTTGACATGATGGCTAATGCCGGTATAAAACATCTCTATGCCATAACCGGCGACAGTCTCAATCCGCTTACCGATGCTATTACCCGCGACGGCAGGATTCAGTTTGTCCATATGCGTCATGAGGAATCGGCGGCATTCGCGGCCTCGGCCGAAGCGCAGCTTACGGATCGCCTGGCATGCTGTGGCGGAAGCAGCGGGCCGGGGCATGTCCATCTTGTCAATGGGCTTTATGATGCCATGCGTTCAAATGCGCCGGTGCTTGCCATAGCCTCGACATGCCCATCGGCGGTGTACGGTACAGAATATTTTCAGGAAACCGACCCGACACTTCTGTTTTCCGACTGTAGCGTATATAACCATACCGCCGTAACTCCGGCTCAGGTGCCCCACATGTTTCAGGCAGCCATGCAGGAGGCCATATCCAAAGGTGGAGTGGGAGTAGTGGGACTTCCCGCCGATGTGGGCTCGCTTCCGGCCTCCGGTTCCGTCACGTCAATGAATGCGTTGCCCACTCTAAGGTTGCCGGAGCCGAGTGAAGATGAGTTGAAAGAGTGTGCCGCAATAATCAACGCAGCAAGCACAGTTACCATCTATGCCGGGTCAGGGTGTGCCGGAGCTGTCGACGCCCTGATGAAGCTCGCCGATGTATTGAAGGCTCCGGTGGTAACTACTTTCAAATCCCGCTTTCAGCTCACAGCCGATTGTCCCAATTATATAGGTCATTTAGGATATCTCGGCACATGGGCAGCCGTGGATGCTGTGAAAAATGCGGATGTGATCCTGCTTCTTGGAATGCACTTCCCTTTCCCCGGCTTTTTCCCCACCGACAAGAAGATTATTCAGGTCGACATACGTGCAGAGCGCCTGGGGCGGGTAGCGAAAGTCGATCTCGGAATACGTGCCGATATGCGCGGCTTCCTCTCGGCATTGCTTCCGCTTGTTGACACTAAATCCGACAGGGATTTTCTCGACGGAGCTCTGAACGATTATGCACTTATAAAGAACAAGTTGAATGAACCCGTTCTGGCACGTGGCATAAAAGGCAAAATAAGGCCCGAATATCTCTTTGACATAATAAACAGCCTGGCCGACGATGACTGCATATTCACTGTCGATACCGGCATGAATGTGGTTTGGGCGGCCCATTATCTTACTCCGGCGCGGCAGCGGGCCATGATAGGATCGTTCACCCACGGCTCCATGGCTAACGCCATGCCGCAAAGCATCGGTGCGGTCATGGCTTGTCCCGGGCGTCAGGTAATATCACTGAGCGGCGATGGCGGATTGTCGATGCTCATGGGCGATCTGCTCACCATAATTCAGTATCAGCTTCCTGTAAAGATTCTTGTGGCCGACAATCGTGCGTTGGCTTATGTGAAATGGGAAATGGAACTGGCCGGATATTCGCCGAGTCAGGTTGATCTGACAAACCCTGATTTCGCACAGATGGCGCGGAGCATTGGATTCAGTGCCGAGACAGTGTCGGAGCCCGACATGCTCGAGGACGCCGTCGGCCGATGGCTTTCCGCTGAAGGCCCGGCTCTCCTTTCGGTCACCACCGATCCTGATGCGGCCTCGTTCGTGTTTGACAGGGATATGGTGGACGCCGCCACCCCTTCCTCCCCGGTAGCAAACTTCACTATCCCCGGTTCAATATAGTTTCTTCGCCGGCCGCTTACCTCACATAACGGATATACGCGCCGTAGCCCTCTTTTTCCATGTCGGATAAGGGGATGAACCTCAAAGCTGCCGAATTGATGCAGTAGCGGAGTCCGCCCTCCTGGCGGGGGCCGTCGGCAAACACATGTCCTAAATGCGCGTCCCCCTTGGTGGAGCGGATCTCAGTTCTGTCCATCCCGTGGCTCAGATCGCGCCGGCTGGTTACAATGTCAGGCTGTAGGGGCCGGGTGAAGCTTGGCCATCCGCAGCCTGACTCAAATTTGTCGGACGAAGAAAACAGCGGCTCGCCGGTGGTCACATCCACATAAATTCCTTTCCTGTGCTCATTCCAGTATTCATTAAGGAACGGCGGTTCGGTGGCGTTTTCCTGTGTCACGGCGTATTGTATTGGGGTGAGCCTGCCGCGCAGCTCCTCCTTTGATTTTGTTTTGTAATCCGCATTGCGGCCGGTGTTGAATTCAGCTGTCATATTTCTATAACAGATACTTGGCTGCGGTTGTTGGCTTGCGGTTATCTCACCAGATGTTTTACACGACCGATAACCCTGGTGCCGGAGAGCTTTTCAATAACATACACCCCTTTGGGCAGCCCGGATATTTCCGGGACGTCGTTAAACTCGCCGATACACCTACCTTGCAAGGTATACACCCTTATCCCGGTCACCTCATCACCTTGAACAGGTATATCCGTTATCCCGGCAAAGTCTTTCGGCAGCTCTATGGTCCGGGTGGTGCGCCCGAAAGCGTTCGATACCTGGATGTCTATCCACACGTCATAGCCCTTGAGTATTTTCACAGTCTGACGGTAGGGCGACTGCTCCCACCGGTGGCCGGCGTTCTGTATGGCGTGGTCAAACTCATATTCCACAGCCACATGCACCCACGGTGATGAGTTACCGGCATAATCCACCTCAAATGTCAGCTCATACGAGCCTTCATCGCTGGCGGAGATATAGTGCCGCGGTTCGCTTACATACGGTGTCAGTATCATGGGGATGGACAGCTTTGCGATTACCGGCATTCCGTTGGCCTTCGCCGAGGCAGTGACTGTGGCTTGTGCCGTACCCTTGGTATGCTCTATCTGGTCAGGCGATAGTTTTGTAAGCAAATCATCCGGACATTCCGCCACAAACCGGTCGGATCCGCCAGTTTGTGTTATGATTACCTGCTCCCCGCCATTGCCTGTCAGCGGCAGAGCCATGCTCCAGTTTATGTCCGACAACTCGTCGCCTTCCCCGCAGATAAGCTTGAACTCCGGGCGTCCGTAAAGATAAGCCTGATCATTTCCGGTCAGCTCTATATAGGGGGCTGAGGCCATGGCAACAAACGGCAACAGCATTGTCAGAATATAAAAAATCCGTCGTTTCATCCCATCTGTCATTTCATGAATAACGTCCTTCCCGTTTCCGTTATTATCCCAATTGACCAACATATTTAAATAAGTCAGATATGACCATTTTTCATCTGATTTTGCCGGTTTCGATTTCGGATTTTAGGAATTGAAAAATGTATACAGCGCCTTGATAGTAGAGGCCGCATGCGGGATCGTTGAGTTAGGATCCATCTTGCCAGACGCTGTGGAACATAAACAAAGCACTTGCGGCCGTTGGGTAGGCGCTGCAAGTGCTTTGGGATGGGACGGCCGTTAAACGGGCCGGCTATTTGTGGTTATTTTACAAGGGCTTTGAGGGTGCGGGTGCCGTCGGCTGTGATTATGTAGAGGCCGGGGCTGAGGGTGATGGTGCCGCCTGCGTTGAGCGATGTGCGGCGCACAAGCCGTCCGTCGGGGGTGAATATCTCCACTGAAGTGTCGCTGAGGGCTGTGAGCATTCCGTTGGCCATCACAATGGGTGAGGGTGTGGTGGTGTCTACGGTGCTGATGCCCGATGCTCCGATTTTCTCCACCTTGACGTCGTCAATATAAGCGGCCAAGGCGTCGTCGGGACTTGGAGTGGCGGCGTGGAAGCCTATGTGGAACCGGTCGTCGGCCGGCGAGTCAAACACTACTTCGCGCGTTTCCCAGTTGAAATCCGTGTCAGGTATAGTCTCAAGCTCATGGAGCGTGAACACCATGTCGTCGGGTGTCAGGCCGAGACCCATCTTCACCTCAAGCTGTTCGGTGGCTATTGTGCGAACTTTGAATGTGAGGCGGTACTTGCTGTCAGCTTCCAAATGGATATAGGGTGATATCAGCCAGTCGTCCTTGGGATTGTTGTTGTCGTATATGCGGAAGTAGCCGAAATCCCACTGGTATTCCCAGCTGTGGCCGTCATTGTTTGAATCCACCACGGTCCACAAGTTGGCGGCAGTAGCCGTGCCGAAATCCTCCTCATAGGGAGCCTCAAACGGTGTGCCAGTCATTATCGACTGAGTGGTGAGCGGAAGTCCGGATATATTCTCATCCACATAAGGCATTACCTCATAGCTGCATTTAACAGGCTGCGTGGAGGTGAAAGTGTCGTGGAACGGCGATACGGCGTCCTCCGAAATGACTTCGAATTCCGGCAGCCGCCGTACACGGTATTTGACCGTTGTAGGATCCACATAGCCGCCATGTGCTCCGGCTGTGGGGGCGTCCCATATCACGATGAACTCGCCTTCCTGCTCTCCGCGCACTAGTGTGAGGTTCTCCACATAGCGGGGTGCGTCCGGACCGATATACAGCGGTGCCATACGTGCGTTGTCGCCCACACCGTGGGTGTTGGCCAGCGTCACTTTGAATTCATAAGTCCCGGCCTCTGTTACTGTTGCGGGAACTTCGGTGCGCACTCCGGGTGCAGTGGTGCCGGTTGCAATGGTCTTGTCGTCCGAAGTCACCGTGTAGTTGATCTCACCGGTAAGCTGTCCGCCTCCATGGGTGAGGGTAGGGGCGGTAAAGGTGATTGTGCCGCTCAATGAACCGTTGGTGAACTCGGCGCTAAGATCCGACGGCGCTCCGGGAGCTTCCGGTGCCGCTTCCACATCGCCGGCCCAGAGCGAAACGAACTCCTCGCCGCCCGTGAAATCCTTGACCTTGCTGGCCGATCCATTGGCAGGATTCACTGTATAGAGCGCCGATATGTTGTCGTTGCACGCCGCCCAATAGATTGTAGAGCCGTTCGGATTGAATGTCATGGACTGCTCGTACTGCGGATATATCCCCGTCGAACCGATGTTGGTGAGGTTGGCATTGGTGGTGTCTATCTTGTAGAGATAGGAATTTGAGGCTATGGCATAGAGTTCCCCTTCGTTGTTGAAAGCCATGGCCACTATGGAAGTGGAGCCGTAGCCGAAATAGAGGCTGCTCCCTATCTTGGTCATGGTGCGGTTGGACATATTCACCTCGCCGAGATAATATTCCGTGCCATAATAGCTGCTTTCCGCAAACACGGAATAGATCTTTTTGTTTACGGGATTGTATGCCAGCACCTGCCCTTCCTTGGCTATGGAGTAAGCGCTTCCTATGGCGGTCACCAGAGTATAATTGTCGGTCGTGTCATAGACATATACCCGATACTCGTCGCCATAGTCACCTGTTTCCTTGCTGAAGCAATAGAAGCGGTCTTCGGTCTTTACCGATCCGCAGTTGGGCACTGCCTGTGGTTCGGCCACTTTTTCCATGCCCTGTGTTTCCCCCGATGAAAAAGAATAGATGGAATTGTCGGCTGATCCCGTGTAGAGTTGGCCGTAAAGTGTTATGGCCTGTGGCTGTGCCAACGCTGCGAGCGGGAGCGACAAAAACAATGTGAAAAATTTTCGCATAAAAATGTGTTGATAGTTAGTATGGTTTTATTTAATGAATGAAGTTTATTCTTTGAAAAGGGTGCGCAGCGAGCCGAGCGACGACAGCACCGAGCTTGCTTCGTAGGGCATGAATACAGTTTTGTTGTCTTTGCCCGATGTCATTTCACGCAGAGTGTCGATATATTTCATGGCGAGCATGTAGGTGGCCGGATCGGTCTTTCCGGCCGCCACAGCCTCGGCCACACGCCTTATAGCTTCAGCTTCGGCCTCCGCGTTGAGTATTATGGCGCGGGCCTCACCCTCGGCACGCAGTATCTCCGACTGCTTGTGGGCCTCGGCCTCGTTGATGCGCGAGGCTTTCTCACCCTCCGAGCGCAGTATCAGCGACTGCTTCTCGCCCTCGGCGTTGAGTATCTCGGCACGTCGGTTGCGTTCAGCCTGCATCTGTTTCTCCATGGCCACGCGCACACTTTCCGGAGGTGTGATGTCCTGAAGCTCGACGCGGTTCACCTTCACGCCCCATTTGTTGGTGGCGTCGTCCAGAATGGCCTGAAGCTTGGTGTTGATGGTGTCGCGCGAGGTAAGCGTCTCGTCAAGTTCAAGCTCGCCTATCACATTGCGCAGCGATGTCTGAGTCAGTTTCTCGATAGCGTTGGGCAGGTTATCGATCTCGTATACGGCCTTCTTGGGGTCGGTGATCTGGAAATACAGCAGGGCGTTGATCTCAGTCGTGACGTTGTCGCGTGTTATGACCTGCTGCGACGGAAAGTCATACACCTGTTCGCGCAGATCTATCACGTTGGTGGCCACGGTGCGGATATAATTCCTTCCGCCGGCCGATTCCACCCGGCGGGTGTAGATGGTCTTGGGCCTGTCCACAAACGGGATTATGAAATTCAGGCCCGGTGAAAGCACGCTGTGAAACCGTCCGAGACGTTCTATAACACGGGTTTCCGACTGCGGCACCACTTTTACACCTGCCGAGATGATCACTATGGCGAGCAATATTATTATGCCGAGGATAATGTAAGTTGTCATAATTATTCGGGGGTTGAAAGTTAAGAAATCGTTTATTTGTTTATTTGGCTGCTCTATGGTGTCAGTCAGCCGGCGTTACAGTGAGGATGATGCTGTCGTAGGAGGTCACCGTCACTTCGCTGCCTGCGGCTATGGTCTTGTCGGCTGAGGGCGCCTTGACCTGCCAGTTGTCACCGTCGATGCGTGCACGGCCCAGCCGGCCCGGATGTATGGCGTGGGTCACTGTGGCGCGGCGCCCTAACAGCGCGTCCATGCCCGTACGGGCTTCACGGGCTTCGGTGCGGGCGTGCCAGCGGCGGAACAGCGGCAGAAGCACCACATAGCCTATTACGCTGAGTGCGGCCATAGCCACTGTCTGCCAGGTTATGTCCAGCCCTAAAAGGGCGCAGGTCATTGCTCCGGCGGCTCCGATGGCGAGGCATAGAGCCCACATCATCTGCGTCAGGACTTCAATTATGAGCAACACGGCTGCTGCTATGAGCCAGATAATCCATGGTTCCATAATCATTCCGGTTGAGAGATATTGAGAATATAAGACGGAGTCAAATATACGGAATTACTCGATATAATCCAACACTTTGCCCTGATTATGAACAAAAAATGTGCATGGCATACTTTGCAGTCATTCTTTTATCGCGGACAGATGGTTGAGGCATACACAATAATATATAAAAACTTGTCGAGGAATTGTGTTAAAAAAGACCGTCGATTTATAAATATCTGAAAAGTTTTATTAGTTTTGCAAGTGATAAAGCATTATCGCATCATTACTAACCCGAATTTAACAAACCACTTTTTAAAAATTATCACATGAAAAAGATTTTACCCGTTTTCTCTTTCCTTTTCGGCAGTGTGCTGACTGCAAGCGCCACAGCATGGCTTCCCACCCCTGTCATAACCGGCGAGACAGTCGGTGACAACGGCGTGGATATTGCGTGGACCTATGATGACACTGAAGAACCCTGCAATCATTTCCAGGTTATAGTTTACAAGATGCACAAAGCCACGCAAGCGGAGAAATTCGTATTTGCCGAAACCGATTTCAAGCATATTGAATCTGCCGGCACTATGAAAAAACATGAGGAGCGAGGCGCTATATGGGACTATCTCCCCGAATGTCCCGGATGGTGGGTCAAATATCCCCAGTATATGAACGGAGCCATCGGCATCGACACATTCCAGTACTTTGCCGGCAGCGATAATGAGGACATATTCGGCGGAGCCTACCTTATATCGCCCGACTACGATTTCACGCATCTCACAAATCCCACTGTCAACGTAGAGGCCAACCTCGCCAACGAGGCCACCAGCGTGACCGGCGGTTTCGTGCTCTGGGCCTGGAACACCAACTGGTGGGATCCCGACAACATCGACTACAAACCCGTCTACGGCACCGATACACATTACTCCGATCTGTCCAACGCCTCATGGGCAAACAAAGCCGAAGCCCTGTCATTCCCCAATGTCGATGAATACACCGATCCCGATCAGATTGAGGAAATCGAAGCCATTGATAAGTCACGCTCGCGTGTGATGTTCTACGGTCAAGGCTACAGCGCTTATTGGATTAACAATTTCAAGCTCTCTGTCGACATGGAACCCGGCGATATGTTCGACTACGGCGCAACCATACATGAGGTGGAGGGCCGCAATTTCACCATCGACACCACCGGTGACACAGCCAACGACTATGTCTACGCCTATGAAGTGCGTCCCGTCCGTCTCGAATATGACGAATACCGCAATGTCACCACTGTGCGCGCTATCAACTATGCCTATTCGACACCCCGCCATATCATCGGCGATTTCGCCGGAATTGACGGCATCGCCGCAGATAAGGCCGACACCGAAATCACTGTCCGCAACGGCATGATCGTTATAGACGGTGCCGAAGGCCAGACCGCCAAGATATTCAATGTAGCAGGAAAATGTGTTTACAGCGGTTCTGCCGATGCTCCCGTCGCTCTCGACCGCGGTATATATATCGTGAAAGTCGGCGATACTACAGCCAAGATCGCGCTGTAAATCTTTCCTCTAAAAATTAATCACGGTCCGGAGGCTTTAACCGGCTTCCGGACTCTTTAATTTCAGTCATTAAGACATATGAAAAAATTATTTTTCCTTGCCGCTATGACGCTTGGCAGCGTCCTTACCCTCACGGCAGCGGACTATACATTGCCATTCTCTCTCACCCCCTCGGCAGAAACTTTCGCCGAATGTGTCACACTTGACGAGAATCACGACGCCACTCCCGACGGCATGGGCGGTTGGGCATTCTCCGGCAACCCGAAATTCTCGTTCAAGTATACTTACAGTATGGCCAATCAGGCGGATGACTGGTTGATCCTTCCCGCCGTCGACTTCGGCGACTGCCGTAATGTCAAAGTCTCATTCCAGATAGAGACATATTCCGACAAGGAAGACTTTCAGGTGATGCTCGGCCACACGCCCACCGTCGATGGCATGACGCAGACAGTGATGACCCAAAACGACTTCTCGAAGACTTCGTTCGGCGAACTGTCGGCTGAAGTGGAACTACCCGCCGACGGCAACACCGAGTGGTATCTCGGCTTCCACGTCACAAGCCCCAAATTCCGCGGATGGATATATCTCAAGGATATCCGCATTGAGGCCGCACAGACCGTTGTGACAACGGCCAAGCCTGTGGCTCCGGTCATTAAATCCGGATCCGTTACCGATCTCGATTACTCGGCGGTAGTGACTATGCCCGCGCTCGACACCAAAGGCGAGGCGATCACAGGCACTATGGATCTCCGCATTCTGGTGGACGGCACACTCGCGGAAACGAAAAACGGCTGTGCTGCGGGCTCCGATATTGACGTGAATCTCACCCTTGCACCCGGTGCCCACACCATCACATTCCTCGCCGTTCAGAACGGTATAGAAGGCGAACCGGCAAATGCCACGGTTGAAGTCACGGAGCGTGTATCCGTGCCGGCAAAGCCCGTGATCTCAGGCGTTGTGATGAATTTCCTTGACCTTGACGCTACAGTTACAATGCCCGTGCTCGACACTGACGGCAAAGCAATAACAGGTGCGATGAGCCTACAGTGCAAGGTCGACGGCACTGTAGTGCGCACGCTGAGCGGACTTTCGGCAGGTGGAAATGCATCTTTCACATATACCCTCACGGCCGGACAGCATACCATAGGCTTTATTGCTGTCCTCGACGGTCAGGAAAGCGAGGAGGCTGTTACTACAGTGGAAGCCTCGGAGCAGACATTCACTCTTCCTTTCAATATGGCTGCATCGGCCGAAACTTTCGCCCAATGCAAGGTGATAGATGCCAATGGCGACGGTTCCGAATATGGCAACAACGGCAAGTGGGCCTATGAGACCGACTCGTTTGTCTACACTTATAACAGCTCAAATAAAGCTGACGACTGGATGATTCTTCCCATGGTCGATTTTGGCGACGTACGCAAAGTCAAGATATCAATCGCTGTCAAGACCGGTTCCTACTACGAAGGTTTTGAAGTCAAGCTCGGCGATGCACGCACCATTGCTGCCATGACAATCCCTGTTATGAAAAAGGAAAATTACCAGAGTGAGGGAGGTGGCTATGAAACCATCACCGCCACAGTCGAGCTTCCTGCCGGAACCTCTTCGCTCCTTTGCCTCGGCATACACGCAATCAGCGAAGCCGATAAATATGTAATCCGGATCAACGACATAAAGATTGAAAACGCCGATATTCCCGAAATCATTCCCGCCGAACCCGTCATCAAGGAAAGCTCGATAACCAACCTGTCCTATGCGGCCATAGTCACAATGCCTGCGCTCGACACCGCAGGCAATGAGCTGACCGGCGGCATGACCCTCGAAGTGCTCGTTGACGGCGAGGTTGCCGATACAAAGACCGATTGTGCCCCCGGCGCCGATATCGACATTGATCTCATCCTTGAGGCCGGACGCCGCACTGTAGGCTTCCGCGCCGTAATCGGAGAGAATACAAGCGCCACAGTAACTGAAAATGTCACCGCCAAAGCTATTATCGCCGGTGACCTGCCATTCACTTTCGTTGCCTCGCAGGAGACCTTCGACCAGTGTGTGGTTATCGATTTCGACGGCAGCGTGAACAACGGCGGTAACATTCAGGGTGCATGGTCCTACGCTATGTCAAATGGCTTCAAATATACCTACAATCCTGACAGCAAGGCCGACGACTGGCTCATTCTCCCCCTGGTGAACTTCGGCGAAAGCTCAAAGGTACGGGTTACAGTGGATGTCATGACTGAATACGACACCGAGGACTTTGAAATCCTACTCGGCCATGAGCGCACTGCCGAAGCCATGACACTCCCGGTCATGAAGCATACCGGATTTGTTTCAAAGAACAAGTGGACCACCCTTTCTGCTATAGTGGAGATACCTCAGGCCGAAGCCCGCGAAGTATCCAACGACTATGCCCTCGGTATCCATGCCATCAGTCCGGCCAATCATTACAACATCTACTTCAACAACATCCGCATCGAAAGCATTGAGGTCACCACAGGCATTGATACCATCGAAGCAGATGAGACTGCCGAGCCGGAATATTACAATCTTCAGGGCGTGAAGGTGAACAACCCCGGCCCCGGTATCTACATCATGCGCCGCGGCAACACTACCGTCAAAGTAAAGCTCTGATCCCCCGGATCAATCCTGCTTAAAAGCAGCCTGAGCCAAAATGAAATTCCCCCGAAGCTGATGTCCAGCCTCGGGGGAACTTATTGATATAATAGCGGTTACCAGCGTTGGTAGTGGATGTTGGCGGGTTTCCACTTGTCCTTGGGCTGTGGCTCTGCGGCGGGATAGCCGAGAGTGATTATGTTGAGCGGTATGGCAGTGGCGGGAATGCCGAGCACTCCGCTCACAGAGGCTACACGGGCGCTGTCGGGATATACCCCGCACCACACGGCCCCGAGTCCGTAGGCATGGGCCGCGAGCAATATGTTTTCCGTGGCCGCAGAGCAGTCCTGTACCCAGAATTCGCGTCCTGTGCCCTCAATGGCCTTGTTCATGTCGCCGCACACTATAATGGCCGCAGTGGCCGTCTTTAAGTTGGAGTAGGGGTGGACTGCCATAAGGCTGTCAAGCACCGCACGTTCGGTCACCGCCACAAATGCCCAGGGCTGTGAATTGATGGCTGTGGGAGCGGCCATGCCGGCTTTCATGAGTAGTTCCAAGGTATCTTTGCTGACCGGCTGCGTTGTGAATTCCCTGACGCTTGCACGGGTCATTATGTTGTCTATCACGGCTTCGGCGGCACATTCTTCCGTGTTCCGGGAGCTGTCCCCGCCACCATGGCAGCTGATGGCTGCAGGCAGTATCGCTGCCGCTGCTATTGCGGCTGAAAACTTGCTGAATTTCATGTGTTTGAATTTTAAAAAAGATATTTGATTCACAAAGATACACAAATTTTTGTATCTTTGCCTGCGGATGGCCGGAGGGCCTCCCTTTAGGCGGCTTATATCGGTTGCTTGTGAGTGTCAACATATTTTTAGGGGTGTTCGCCAATAGGATTAAAACCTCTTTGACAGAGTGGCCTGCGGCGATCTGAGATCATACCCTTTGAACCTGATCCGGATAATACCGGCGTAGAGAAAAACAGTATGAGGAACTTTATTCTTCCCGTGGCAGCCTCGGCCCTCAGTGTGGGCGCTGCATGCCTCCCGGTGTGTGCCCGAGCAGAGGGCACCGAACCCGCCGACTCGCTGAGCCTCAGGCTCGGCCAGGTGGAGATAGTGGCCAACCGTGCCACCGCCAAGACGCCCGTGGCGTTCACAAACGTTACCAAGGCGGAGCTTACCAAGGCCAACGACGGCCGCGACATTCCTTATCTTATCCAGTCAACCCCCTCGGTGCTCACTACCTCCGATGCCGGAGCCGGAATGGGCTACACATCCATGCGTATCCGCGGCACCGACGCCTCACGCATCAACATCACTGCCAACGGCATTCCGATCAACAACTCCGAGAGCCACAACGTGTACTGGGTCAACATGCCCGACCTCGCATCCTCGCTGCGCGACATCCAGATACAGCGCGGGGCCGGTACGAGTGTCAACGGAGCCGGCGCTTTCGGCGCAAGTGTCAACATGATCACCGACGCCCCCTCCGAAACCCCTTACGCCGAGCTGTCGGGGGCCTACGGCTCATATAACACCAACCGCGAGACCATACGTGTCGGCTCCGGCCTTCTCGGAGGCCATTGGAGTTTCGATGCCCGGCTGAGCCATCTCGGCAGCGACGGCTACATCGACCGCGCTTCGTCGGCTCTGTGGAGCTATTTCGGCCAGGCGGCCTATTCCTCCTATGCCACGAATGTGCGCCTGCTCGCTTTCGGCGGCAAAGAAAAGACGTATATGGCTTGGGATTATGCCTCGAAGGAGGATATGGCGAAATACGGACGCCGCTACAATCCCTGCGGACAGTACATTGACGACCAAGGCAATATAGCTTATTATCCCGACCAGAACGACAATTACATCCAGCATCATTTCCAGCTTCATCTGGCCCAGCGCCTGTCGGGCAGCTTCCGCCTTAACGCGGCCCTCCACTACACCAAGGACGACGGTTACTACGAACAGTACAAAACCTCACGCACCCTTGAGGAGTACGGACTCAAGCCGTATGTCGACGCCTCCGGTGCCACGGTTACGAAATCCGATCTCGTCCGCTATAAGCACAACGACAACGGTTTCGGCGGCGGAGTGCTCACCCTCAATTATCTTCAGGGGCCGTGGGATGTGACTCTCGGCGGTGCCGCCAACTGGTTCCGCGGCAACCATTTCGGCCAGGTGGGGTGGGTGCGCAACTATGTGGGCCCCATCGACCCGCTCCAGCGTTATTACGACAACACCGGCCGCAAATTCGACTCCAACGTCTATCTCCGGGCCAATTACGACATAATCCCCTCCCTCGCGGCTTTCGCCGATCTCCAGTACCGTCACATCCACTATACCATCGACGGCTCCTCCGACAACTGGGACTGGAACACCTCCGCCCCGGCAGTGCTTGACGTAAACCGCCGCTGGGACTTCTTCAATCCCAAATTAGGGCTGAATTACACCCGGGGCGCCCACCGTGCGTTCGCTTCATGGTCGGTGGCCCACAAGGAGCCTACGCGCGACAATTTCACCGACGGCGACCGCAACCATGCCCCGCAGGCCGAACGCCTGTTTGACTACGAGCTGGGCTACACATATACCCATCGCCTGTTCAGCGCCGGCATAAACCTCTATTATATGGACTACAAGGATCAGCTTGTGGTCACCGGCCAGCTTTCCGATACCGGCAATCCTCTGAGTGTCAATGTGCCCGAATCCTACCGCATGGGCATTGAGCTGCAAGGCACGCTCACCCCCTGCAAGTGGTTCGACTGGCAGGTCAACGCCACCCTTTCGCGCAACCGCATCAAGGATTTCATAGAATATATCTATGAGGATGAATGGACCAACCCCATATCCTTCGACCGCGGCGACACCCCCATTGCCTTCTCGCCCGACTTTATTTTCAACAATGCCTTCAACTTCCGGCACTGCGGTTTCGACGCCTCGCTGTGCAGCCGCTATGTGAGCAAGCAGTATATGAACAATGCCCGCTGCGAGGACGCTGTTCTCGATCCCTATTTCGTGACGGACCTGCATCTCGGCTACACATTCCGCAAGGTTGCCGGCATAAAGGAGCTTGCCGTGGGATTTTCGGTCTATAACCTCTTCAACGAGAAATATTTCAGCAACGGCTATGCCGGAGCAGGCTATTATATCGACTCTTCGGGCGATAAAGTCATCTACCGCTATGCCGGTTACGCCGCCCAGGCGCCCATACACGTAATGGCCACTCTCACCGCCCGATTCTGATCATCGCCGCTTCCATGGATCTGTTTCTTGAAATATTGGGTTTCTCGGTAGGGATCATCTACCTGTGGTGGGAATATCATGCCGATGCGCGTGTGTGGATAGCCTCGATGGTAATGCCCGCCATATCCATGTGGATATATTATTCCAAGGGGATCTATGCCGACTTCGCCATAAACATCTACTATCTCGTGATGGCCGTCTATGGTTACTGGGCCTGGACGCGCCGTCGCGGGGGGCGCGGTGCATCGGCGCGGAAAGAGCTTCATGTCAGCCACACGCCGTTGTGGGCGTGGGGCGCAGTGGCTGCTGCCACGAGCCTGCTGTGGCTTCTGCTGTGGTGGATCCTGTCACGTTTCACCGACTCCACCGTGCCTGTGGCCGATGCGTTCACCACTGCCCTCTCCGTCGTGGCCCTGTGGATGATGGCCCGCAAATATGCCGAGCAGTGGCTTGCATGGATGGTGGTGGATGTGGTGTGTGTCGGCCTTTACGCCTACAAGGGCCTGATATTTTATCCCGTCCTTTACTGTGCCTATACCGTCATAGCGGCTTTCGGCTACCGCAAGTGGCTCCGTATGATACCCCGCGGCACAGCTTCTTAGCTTTTCTGGAACTGTGTGGGCGTCATGCCCGTGAGGTGTTTGAAGTATTTGCCGAACGACGATTGGTTCACGAAGTTCAGCTCATAGGCTATCTGCTGCACGTTCTTGCCCGAATACCGCAGCCGGTTCTTGGCGTCGAGTATCACCAGCTGGTCGATCCATTCGCCCGCGCTCTTGCCGGTTTGCTCCTTTACAATCACTGAAAGGTATTTGGGCGATATGAACAGCTTCGAGGCATAGAACGTGACACTGCGCTCGCGCCGGTAGTGGGTGTGGATAAGCTTGAAGAAATCCCTCACATAGTTGCCGCGCCGTGTGGCGGGGGCGGTGTCGCCGGGGCATTCGTCGGGGTGGTGCAGCTCCACAAACTGCATCAGCTGGTATATCATCGCCACCACGAGGCTGCGCGATATGCTTCGGGCGTATGCGTCAGTGGTGTTCTCTATGGTGGTGTGGTGTAGCAGGTCCACATATTTCATGATAAGCTCCGTCTCCCCCTTTTCGAGGCTTAACACAGGATTGTTGTGGCGCGACGGGGTGATGCGTGATATTATATTGGTGTCGAAATCCAGCCCACGGATGAATTCAGGCGACAGGAACAGCATGTAAGCCTCCACTTCGGGCGAGAATGATGTGAGGTTTATGATGGAGTCGTGGGGTGATACTATCACGGAGCCCGCATCCATCTCCCATGTTTCGAAATTGGCCTCCAGGGTCATTCTGCCGGCAAGACACATCATGATCATGAATCCGTCAAGCCGCATATTGCCCCGGGCCTCATTCAGCGGTATGTCAGGAGTTATGTGCACGAGCACATATTCACTGTCGCGTCCTGCGAATTTGTCAGTGTAGTCACCCAGCTGCGAGAGGAGCTGCAATCCTAATTCCTGTTCCATTTCCGGATAATATTTTTTGCAAAGATACGTAATATTCGCCTTTATGGCTAACTTTGCCGTGGATGAAAGTGGTGTTCGACAACATAATCTATTCGCTTCAACGCGCCGGAGGCATCTCGGGCGTGTGGACCGAGCTTATTTCCCGGCTCATGTCGCACCCCGGCATCGACGCCATGTTCGTGGAGCATTCCGGAGCGGAGCGCAATATATTCCGCAGCCGCCTCGCCATACCCTCCCGCCGCATTATTCCCGCACGCTCATTGCCTCCGGTCATCGACCGCTGGCTTGTGCCGCGATTGCCTGACTTCGGGGAGCCTTTTGTGTTCCACTCCTCCTATTACCGCACGGCGCCACAGTCTTCGGGAGCGCTGAATGTAACCACGGTGCACGATTTTATTTATGAAACGCAGCGTATAGGTTCACCTGTGGCGCGTGCCCTTCACCGGCGCATGATGCGGCGTGCCGTTGCCCGCAGTGCCGCGGTGGCATGTGTGAGTCAATCCACAGCCCACGATCTGATCACCCTGTATGGCAGTGCCGCTTCTCCGGTTGTGATCCCCAACGCTCCGCTGTGCACCCCCGGCGGTGAGGTGACGGCTGTGAGCGGGCGCAAGCTCCTGTATGTCGGCTCGCGTGCGCCCTACAAGCGGTTTGACCTTGCCGTGGAGGCGTCAGTCCTCCTCGGCCGCACACTCGTGGTGGCCGGTGCTCCCCTCGCTTCCGCCGAGCGGCGTATGATAGCACGGGCCGGGGCACAGGTGGAGCCGGTGGTGTATCCTTCCGGCGATACTCTCGCGGGCCTTTACTCTTCCGCCGCGGCTCTTATATACCCCTCTGCGGCCGAAGGTTTCGGAATACCGGTCACGGAAGCCCAGGCATGGGGCTGCCCCGTAGTGGCGGTGGATGCTCCTTGGCTCCGCTGTGTGGCCGCTCCGGGCAGCGTCATGGCGGTTTGTGCTCCTGTGGCCCGGGCAATTGCCGCGGCTGTGGAGTCGCTTGACGACCGGGCGGTGAGAGAGTCCCTGGTCGAGGACGGACATAAAAACGCCGCACGCTACTCGTGGCAGCGTGCGGCTGATGATTATTTCAACATTTATAGTAGCCTTATCGGCCGGTGACGGCTATGCGCCGTGTAGCCGACGAATGGGTCTCTCCCTCCGAATCGGTAACGGTGGCACGGTACAGGTATATGCCTCGGCCCACGCGGGCGCCGCTGTTGTCCGTGAGATCCCATGTGACCGGTGCGCTGCGGTTCAGATCCGAAGTGCCGGAGGCTTTCGAGCTCCAGCGGAGTCGTCCGCGCAGGTCATACACATCCACACTTACAGTTAGGTTGCGGTCGGGCATGTCGTGTGTCACATAGAAATTGGCTGCCGTGGTGGCCGGGTTGGCGTCGGAGTACACATCCAATATCTTGGGTGCCCGGCTTGAGTCGACAGTGAAAGCCATGGTCTTTTCGGCGAGGTTGCCCGAAGTGTCCCACACACGGAATGTAAGCGTGTGCTCGCCGTCCTGCAACCCCTCTATGGGATAAGCCACGCTGCCGGCCTCCCCGGCACCGAAATCGGGCGTGAAGTACAGCGATACATCGCTATAGGTCTTCGTGCCGTCGAGTTTCAGGCTCATCTGGTGTCCCACTCCGGCGTCCGACAGGTTTATGCCCCGGTCATCGCGCACAGTGGCGAACACCATCGGGTTGGCGTGTGTGCGGTCCCCTTCGGCGAATGATTCGTGGTTGAGATACAGTGTCTCTATCACCGGGGCCACTGTGTCGGGCTTCTCCGGCGGCATATAGCCGGCCACATAGAAATCCCTGTTGAGTCCCATGGCGTCAGTTACGCCGTCCTTGGTAGAGAGTGCATACATGTTCAGCGCGGCCGGACGGAAGTTGTCGGAAATCTCGGCCGGCATTGACAGCTTCACGGAGAACCGTCCCCCTTTCACTGCCGTGCGTGCCGCTGCGAGCTTGCCTCCCTGTTCCTCGAAGGTTCTCACGGCACCCTCTCCACGGCCTAAGGTGGTGGTGGAATACTCCGCATCATGCATGGTCAGCGACACTTCCCCGTCGAAATCGGCCATAAGCGTGCCGTCGGGTGCGTTGACGGATCCTTCCAATGTCACTTCGGCGCCAGCAGGTATCGTCACATAGGCATCCGGAGCGGGTCGTTCACCGTTTATGGCGTCAAGTGTCACCTTGTTGCCCGGCACTTTGGGGCGCATGGCCGGATCGCCCATCAGGATGTAGCGCAGTTTGTTGGTGTTGCTTATCAGGTTCCCTTTCTTGTCGCGCAGGTTGTTTTTGGCGCGGCAGTAGATCTCGCCTATGGTGGGCATTGTCCCGTCACCGTTGCGAACGAACATTTTCGACGCCATGGCACGTGACAGAATGCCGTTGTCCGATATATACACCGGCCTCACCGCCGCGATTATGGCTATGCAGCCTCCCGGATTGTTCGACCACATTATTTCGGCGCCCGGGGTAGGGGGGCCGTCGATCTGGGCAAACTCGCATGTGGAGGCATACACCACCGGCAGATGTTTGAGCGACAGCTCGTTGACATCCTTTGCCGTGAATATTTTTTCGCCCGACCATTCAAGAAGCGATGCGTGGCCTATGTAGGTGAGCCACGACGTGCCCTCGCGCAGCATCCTGTACAGGCGGTCGCGCACACCCTGCGCCGTGCCTCCCACCAGTTCGAATGCATCGTTATAGGCTTTGGTGACAAACATTTGCGATCCCTCGCCGGTCTTCGCTATGTCGGCTATATATTCCTCGGCCTGGTCCAGGTGTATGGCGTTGTCCTGGTCGTCGGCTATTACCACCATCTGGTTGCGCCAGTCGCCCGTAGGAGCGGTCGAGGAGTAGGCTATCACTTTGTCGACAGCCGACTTTGCCCCTGCCAGATCACGTACCGGCATACGGCCCACGGCTATGCACAGCTTGTCGGATCCGAGGTTTACGCCCGATCCGTCCTCTAAGAACGCGAAAATGTCGTCGGTCATGAAGCTGCGGTTTTCATCAAGCGGCGAGGTATAGCTTTCCCATGTGGGCATTGACTGGAAACCTAAGTTGCGGGCGTCGGCGGTGACCTTGCGGTAGTCCCATGTGGGGCGCCCCATTATCAGGGCGTAACGCAAAGGGGTTCCGGCCGCTATGCCGCGGTCATAGTGCATTTTGAGCATCCGGCGCAGAGCCTGGACGTCGGGCGTTCCGGAGCTGAACTCGTTGAACACCTGCTCTATGTCCACCACCTGCACTTTCAGTGAGTCCGGCCCTTCGCTGTGGTGACGGGCCAGCCGTTCGGCTTCCGACTGCCATGCCGCCAAGGTGAATATCACCATGTCGGGCACGCCGCTCTCAGTCTCGTGGAGGTTCTGTGCCGCCACTGTGGCCACATATTCGGGAGCCGGCAGGATGGCCGATTCGTCCCAGGCCGCATATTCGCGCCGGCCTGTATAGGCATTGTTCCACGCCAGTCTGGAACCGTTGAGCTGTCCGTCCATCTCCACAGCCTGAAGCGGTGAGGTCACATCCCACACATGGGTGGTGGCGGATGCCCCCTCAAGCTCCACTGCCGGAGTCTGGGTGCCGAACAGCAGCGTGCCTCCGTTCAGGGCTATGTGGCGCTGGTAGTTGGCGGTTATATAGTTGAGGTTGGCGTTGTTCACGGTAGTCGACGCCGAATAACGTATTCCCACCGTCATCTTGGTGCCCTTTATCTCGCATCCGTTCTCCTTTGAGAGGGTGCGCACCGGCACCACCTCTGCGCCATGGTATTGCGACGCTGCGTTTGTGGCCGCGATCCTTTCGT
>OGXX01001370.1_pt1 | contig 24770 bp, 28 predicted proteins | sample 1576301 | NCBI WGS metagenome assembly OGXX01 (sample SAMEA3541469, study PRJEB24748) | human gut metagenome | biome: human gut; feature: human-associated habitat; material: faeces | place: China | collected 2012
GGGATGGAGCAGCCTGGTAGCTCGTTGGGCTCATAACCCAAAGGTCGGAGGTTCAAATCCTTCTCCCGCAACCAATGGTTCCGTGGTGTAGCGGTTATCACACTCGCCTGTCACGCGAGGGATCGCGGGTTCAATTCCCGTCGGAACCGCCATTGTGGCTTCATAGCTCAGTTGGCAGAGCACAAGACTGAAAATCTTGGTGTCGTTGGTTCGATTCCAACTGAAGCCACCATCTTTAAAAAGCTAACTGAGCTTTAAAATATATTTTTCGGGACGATATTGTCCTCATAGCTCAACTGGATAGAGCGTTTGACTACGGATCAAAAGGTTGGGGGTTCGACTCCTCTTGGGGACGCCATAATATCGGGAAGTGGCTCAACTTGGTAGAGCACTCGGTTTGGGACCGAGTGGTTGCAGGTTCAAATCCTGTCTTCCCGACCATATAGATTATTAACCTCGTGTTTACGAGGTTTTATTTTTTATTAATATATAATTAATGTATAGATTAGCTCTGCATACCATATGATTCAGAGATTTTTTTATTGAAAAATTTGACAAAAAGTGCTAAATGTGGTACAATTGTTGTGCATATGGAGGGGTTTTATGAATAATGAAGAGAAAATTTTATTTGAAAATAGTTTTACTTTAGAAACTAAACATAATAATATTAAAAAACAAACAATTAAAAATATTTTAAACATGATACTTAATACAAGTGAATTTGATAGAAACGATAATTTAACTGCAACTTTAATCGATTTAAAAATTAAACAAAGTACATATAGTAATTATTATTTAAGTGGTATATACTTTGTAACAGATGAAAGTGTTACTCAAAATAGAACATTTACTGGAACTCTAAATATTAAAAATGGATTTGCATATTTTAATTTAGAAATTACTAAATATGGAAAAAACACTGAAATAATACACAAGGAAGAAGTGCTAACTAATTTTGGACTATCTAGAATACTTAGATTAACTACTGATTTAACTGAAAAAGAAATATATAGTAAAGAAATATTAAAAGAAGAATATGATAAATATAATAACTTTGAAAAAAATGCTATTAAATGTTTAAAAAAAGGTAATTGGAATGAGTAAAGTATATAAATTTAGTAATGAAAATTTAACTAGTTATCAAGAATTATATGACTTCACTGATAAAAAAGTTCTTTCAGTTATAGGAAGTGGAGATCAATATTTTTCAAGCATTTTATATGGTGCTAGAGAAGTAGTGTGTTTTGATATGAATCCAACTAGTGAATTATATTTAATGTTTAAATATACTGCTATTAAATGTCTTTCATATAATGAGTTTATAGAATTCTTTATTAATTCAAATATGAAAAATGAGAATATTTATATGAAGATTAGAAGTTACCTAAATAAAGATATTAGAAGATTCTTTGATATAAATTTTAAACTAGGTCTTAATAAACTAACATATTTAGTAATAGGATTTGAAAGAAATGAAAATACTCATACTGGAAGAGTAATACCTTATTTAGATGAAGGAAATTATAACCTATTAAAGAAAATGTTAAATTATACAAATATACCTGTTACAATAATAAATACATTTCCAGAACTTATAAAAGATTTAGAATATGACTATGATTTGATGCTCTTATCAAATGTGTATAGTTTTCTAGGAATTAATATAAAAGAGTACAATAAAATTATGATTGAATGCTTTAAACACATGAATGATAAAGGTGTAATACAAGCAAACTATGTATGGAATAAAAATAGTGAATTTTTTGAAGGTTTTTTTGAAAATAATTATGAAATTAATGAAGTTTACGGAGTACAAGGAAATTTATCTAATAATTATGTTGCAACTTTAAGAAAAAAATGATAAAATTTAATTGTAAATCTTGTGATGAAAGAATAAATTTACAAACTTATTTGTAGAGAATTAGTGTTTGGTGAAAACTAATAATAATAGTAAATTTTCCTACTTTCTGAAGAAAAATATAAAAGTATTTTCGGTTAACTGCCGTTAAAAGTTAGAGAATAAATTAAGGTGGTACCACGGATTTTCGTCCTTTTAGTACTACCTTTTTGTTTGGAGGTAATATGAAAAATAATAAAATAACTAGTAGAGATGTTGACTTTGCAAAATGGTATAATGATGTAGTAGAAAGTGCAAGACTTGCAAGATATTCAAATGTAAAAGGATGTATTATTTTTGAACCAAATGGATGTGCCCTTTGGGAAAGTATTAAAGAAAATATGGATAAACTATTTAAAGAAACGGGACACAAAAATATAATGATGCCTATGTTTATACCAGAAAACTTACTTAGAAAAGAAGGAGAATTAGTTAATGGGTTTGCACCTGAAGTAGCTTGGGTTACAATTGGAGGAAGTAAACCACTTGAAGAGAAGTTAGCTGTTCGCCCAACTAGTGAGACTTTGTTTAGTGATTACTTTCATGAAGTAGTAAAGTCTTATAGAGATTTGCCATTAAAGTTAAATCAGTGGTGTAGTGTAGTTAGATGGGAAAAAGAAACTAGGCCATTTTTAAGAAGTAGAGAATTCTTTTGGCAAGAAGGACATACTGTACATGCAACTCGTGAAGAAGCAGAAAAAGAAACACATGATATGTTAAATATGTATAAAAAATTCTTTACTGAATATTTAGCAGTACCAGTTGTATCTGGTAAAAAGACAGAAAAAGAAAAATTTGCAGGAGCAGAGTATACTTTAACAATTGAGGCTTTAATGCATAATGGAGTATGTCTTCAAAGTGGAACAAGTCATTACTTTGGTCAAAAATTTAGTGAGGCATATGACATAAAATTCTTAAATAAAGATAATAAACAAGAATATGCTTATCAAACATCATGGGGTACATCAAATAGAATGATAGGTGCTGTTATAATGGTACATGGAGATGATTATGGATTAGTTCTTCCACCAAAAATTGCACCAATAAAAGTAGATATTATACCAATTGGAAATGATATATTAACAAGTAGTGAAATAGAAATAATAAAGAGTAAATTAAGTGAAAATAATATAACTTTTAAAGTAGACGATAGTGATAAAACTCCAGGATTCAAATTTGCTGAAAGTGAAGTAAATGGAACACCTATTAGAATAGAATTAGGTAAAAGAGACTTAGATAATAAAAAAGTAACACTAGTTAGAAGAGATACTAGAGAAAAAATAAGTGTTGATATTAATGAAGTAATAGATAAAATTAAGTTTTTATTAACTGATATACAAGATAACCTATATAATAGGGCTTTAGAAAGAATGAATATTCTTACATTTGAAGCAAGTACAATGAATGAGATGGAAAGTATTATAAAAGAACATCCAGGATTTATAAAAGCAGACTGGTGTGGAAGAAGTGAATGTGAAGTAAAACTAAAAGATAAAACTTCAATTAAATCTAGATGTATATTAGAAAATGAAAAGTTAATAACAGGAAAATGTGCTATATGTGGTAAACCTGCTAAAGAAGTAGTTATTTGGGGAATACAATATTAAGATGTACTAATTAAAAGTACATTTTTTTACTTGTTAAATTGTTAAATATTGGTTATAATATACATAGGGTGAGATAGAAAGTGGTTAAAAAAAGATTAAATGTTAAAAAACTAGGGGTATTTATTGGTATTATATTAGTTATTTTGTTAGTAGTTATATTTGGTATTAAGTCTTTAATAGATGAAAATAATTTAAGAAAGACTACAGATTATAAACTAAGTGAAATAGGTTATACAGCAAATGAAATTAGTTTAATAAAAGAATTAAAAAAAGAACACACAGTTGCTTATGTTGGAGATGGAGTAAATGATGTCCTTGCTTTAAAAGAATCAGATTGTAGTATAGCTCCTATTAATGGTAGTGATGCCGCAAAAAATGTATCACAAATAGTTTTAATGGATTCAAATTTTGATTCAATGCCCACAATTGTAAATGAAGGAAGAAAAGCAATAAACAATATTGAAAGATCAGCAAGTTTATTTATAGTAAAAACAATATATGCATCCCTTTTAGCTTTGTTATTCATTTTTATTGATTTAAAATATCCATTTATACCAATTCAATTAACACTAACAAGTGCTCTTACAATAGGAATACCTTCATTTATAATAATTATTAGTTACATAATTTATTTAAAAAAAGCACAGGAAAAAGATTCTAAAAAAGAAATAATAAAAACTAAAGAACATGTTTTATTAAAGTTTTTAGTCGTTGGAATATTAATGGTTATTGTAAGTATTTTTCTTACCTTAATTGTTAATTTAATCGCAGATAAAAATCCTAATGTTGCTTCTAGTTTTATCGGAGCAATACTTCTTGGAATAACAACAAGTATGCCAGAAGTAATAACTTTTATAGCACTTATTAAAATGAAAAGTTTTGATCTTGCCCTTTCTGATATTATTGGTAGTAACTTATTTAATTTATTAATCTTAGCAATTGGAGATATCTTTTTAAAAAATAAAGAAATATATTACTTTGTGGATAAAGAAAGTATGTTTTTACTTGTATTTGGTTTTATTTTAACAATATTAAGTTTTTATCAAAATAATAGAAAAGTAGTTAAAAATAAATTAATATATATTATTCCTTCTTTAATAGGAGTACTTTTATATATTTATTATATCGTAATTAATGTATAACGATAAACTTGAAAGTAATAAATATTTATAATATAATGTATCTGTCAAGGAAATCTTGAGTATAATAAAAAAGGGAAATACTTAATTTCGTATGTTGAGTACTTGCCTTAATTGTGGTAGTACTTAATCTATACTTTTTTCATAGATTGAGTACTTTTCATTTATTTTAAAACTATTACAAGAATAATAAAAAGAAATAAAAGAATAATAGATAGTTTCATAAACTTTAATATAAAAGTTATAATCTTAATAAATAGTATTTGATTTATTTTATAATATGTGGTATTATTTTCTTATGAATTAAGGAGGCATCTTATGGATACAGTATTAATCATTTTATGTATAGTAATTATCGCACTAGTTTTACTTCAAAGTGGTAAAGCAGAAGGTGCATCTCAAATTATAACAGGTGGAGCTGGAGATTTATTTAAAAATAGAAAAGAAAGAGGAAGTGAACTAATAATTAGTAACACTACTTTTATCTTAGGTATAGTATTCTTTATAATTTGTTTAGTAATATCATTTACATAAAATTGACTCATTAATAATGAGTTTTTTTAATTTTTATGATAAAATAAAAATAGGTGATAAAAATGAAAGATAAGATATTAGAAGTTTTAAAATTAACAAGAAATAATGCTTTAAATATGGAAGAAATATATAATAAAATATATCATAGTGAAATAGAAATGGATAAATTTAATTCTTTAAAAGAAGAATTAAATAAACTTCAAGAAGAACATTTAGTTTACTGTGTTAATTCTAAAAAAGGATTATATACTTTAAATCCTTTTAGGGAAGGTATTTTACATATAAGAAGAAATAAAGATGTTATTGTAACATGTGATCTAGGAGATATTAAAATAGAAAAAGCTAAAACGTATGGTGCATTAGAAGGGGATAAAGTATTAATTAGAATAACAGATTTTAACTATAGTTTAGGTAGTATAAAAGAAATAATTGAAAGAAAAGGTTTAATCGGAGAAGTTAAAACAATAAAAGGAAAAAGATTTGTTATGGCTAATAATAATTTATATATGATAGATTTACCTAAATTTATTGTTGATGGACTTCTTGTAGGAATTAAAGTAGATAAGAAAAAAATAGGTAGATATTATAAAGCAACATTAGATAGAGTTATATGTCATAAAAATGCTCCGAGAGTGGATGAATTTAAAATATTATACGATCATGGTTTTAATAATAATTATGAAGAAGAAATAAAAGAAGAATTAAAAAGTATTCCAAGTGAAGTTAGAAAAATAGATTTTATTAATCGAAAAGATTTAACAGATAAAACTATTTTTACAATTGATGGGGATGATACTAAAGATATAGATGATGCGATTAGTATTGAAAAAAAAGGTAATAACTATCTTCTTGGAGTTCATATCGCAGATGTAAGTTATTATGTAAAAGAAAATTCATATATAGATAAAAGTGCAAGAGAAAAAGCAACAAGTGTATATATGCCTGGGGTTGTTTTTCCAATGTATCCAGTTTTTTTATCAAATGGGATTTGTTCTTTAAATCCTAATGTTGATAGATGTAGTATTTCTTGTGTTATGGAAATAGATAAAAATGGTAAATTAATAGATTTTGATATATTTAAAAGTGTTATTCATTCAAGAATACAAATGACTTATAAAAAAGTTAATAAAATATTAGAAGAAAATATAATAGATGATGAATATAAGTTATATGTAGATGATTTAAAATTAATGAAAGAACTTTCTGATATATTACATAATATGCGTGTTAAAAGAGGATTACTTGATTTTGATAGAGAAGAAATAAAAATAGAAACTGATATTAATGGTAAAGTAACAAATATTTCTAAAAGAATAACAAAAACTGGAGAAAATATAATTGAAGATTTTATGCTTATGGCTAATGAATGTGTTGCTACTTATATATATAATATGGGATTAACTAGTATTTATCGTATTCATGATATACCAAATGAAGAAAGATTAATAAAAACAATTAATGTTATTAAAAATTATGGAGAAAAACTTGATATAAAATTAAATATTAAATCTTTTAAAGTAGTTCAAAATTTATTAGAAGAGCTTAAAAATAGTCCTAAGTATAATATATATTCTTATATGATACTTAGATGTATGGCTAAAGCAGAATATAGTAATGTTAATGAAGGACATTTTGGAATAGGAATAGATTCTTATAAAAATGAAGCATATACCCATTTTACTTCTCCGATTAGAAGATATCCTGATACAACTATTCATCGTATACTTACTAATATACTTGAGGGTAATATAGAAAAAATAGAAAGTAGTGCTTATAAAGATAATATAATTAATATAGCAACACATTCATCTTATATGGAACTTCAAGAAATTGCATGTGAAAAGGAAGCAAATAAAATGAAGATGGCTGAATATATGGAAAAGTTTATTGGTAAAACTTTTGAAGGTTTTATAAGTGGATTTACAATGCATGGTATGTTTGTGTGTTTAGATAATTTAATCGAAGGTAGAGTAGGTTTTAATACAATGGATGACTATTATAATTATAATGAAGATTTAGAAATAATCGTAGGAGAAAAAAATAAAAAAATATATAGACTTGGCGATAAAGTAAAAGTAAAATTAGTAAAATCTTGTAAAGAGACAAGGGAAATTGACTTTGAAATAGTTACTAATAATAATAAAAGTAATAACTCAAACAATATAAATACTAAAAATGTAGAAAACATTGCAATAAATAGAACGAATAAACATAAAAAGGTGAAAAAAGATGGAAATATTAAATAGAAAAGCTAGATTTAATTATTTTATAATTGAAGAAATAGAATGTGGAATAGAACTTTTTGGTAGTGAAGTAAAATCTATTAGAAATGGAAATTGTAATATAAAAGATAGTTATGGTGTTATTAGAAATAATGAAGTTTATCTTATAAATATGTTTATTAAAAATTATAAAGAAGCTAGTATTTTTAATAAAGAAGAAACTAGAAAAAGAAAGTTATTGTTACATAAAAAAGAAATAATTAAATTAAAAGAAAAAATAGAAAAAGAAGGATATACTTTAATTCCCTTAAAAGTATATTTTAATAAAAATAAAGTTAAAGTATTATTAGGCTTATGTAAGGGTAAAAAAACTTATGATAAAAGAGAAGTATTAAAAGAAAAAGAAATAAAAAGAAAAATAGAAAGAGAAATTAAAAGTTATTAACAAATTCGTTAATAACTTTTTAATTTATAATTGCTTTTATTAAAAAAAACTTGTAAAATAGTATTAGATAATAAACGGAGAGTGTGTATATGAAAAATATAGATAAAAAAAGAAAAGTACAATTATTTATAATATTTATGATAGCAATAGCGTTATTAGCAGGTAGTGTAACATATGCTTTAATTGAATTAAATATTATTTATCGTGGAAATCAAGAAAATACTATTTCTTCTTGTAGTTTTAATATTGATATAAAAGAAAATAATCCAATTAATTTAGTAAGTACTTATCCAATGGATGATAATGAAGCTACAAAATTAGAACCATATAAATTTAGTATAACTCCTAATAGTCAAACATGTAGTAAATTACAATATAATATAACTATTGTAAGTAATTGTGATACTTGTACTAAAACTAATGGTATTTGTAATGATAATAACTTATGTAATTGTAATGAAGGTTATCAAATAGATCCTAACTTAATAAAATATGAAATAACTAATAAAACAACAGGAGAAAAAACAGTTGGAATAAATCCATATAAAATGGGTGTAGCAGGTAGTATGACTGTAGGTACTACGATAAACTTTGAACTTAGAATGTGGATTATAAATAGTGCTACTAATGATGATTTATATATAAAAGAAAATGGTAGTTATAAAGAAGATTCTAATGGTCTTATATTAACAAAAAACTTCTGTTCTAAAGTTAAAATAACAGGAACAGATACACCTTATTTAACACCACCAACTGCAGTTGATACTTTAATAAAATTAACAAATAATCAAAATGAAAGTGGATTATATACCATAACACATCCTGCTGATAGTACACTTCAAATAGGAGCAACAGAAAGTGTAACAGAATATAGATATCGTGGAGCAAGTCCCAAAAACTATGTAACATTTAACAATGAGGTATGGAGAATACTTGGAATATTCCCAACAGATGATGGAACAGGAAATATTGAAAATAGAATAAAGCTAATAAGAAATGAAAGTATAGGAAATGCAATTTGGAATGAAGATGAATCAAATAATTGGGCTAGACCAGCAACATTAAATACAGAACTTAATACAACATATTTAAATAGTTTGACAAATGAAGCACAAAATATGATAGGAAATACTAAATATTATTTAGGTGGTTATGATGGTTTGGTAAGTGGACAAGGATATACTCAAACATCAGTGCAAATGTATAGTTATGAAAGAAAAATACAAAATACAACAAGTAATGAGTTTTACTATGAAACAAATCCAAATAGTTGGGTTGGGAAACTAGCACTAATGTATGTAAGTGATTATGGTTATGCAAGTGAAAATTGTGAAACAAAAGCATTAAAAGATTATAATAATAGTAATAATGATTTAAGAATATGTAATAATACAAATTGGTTATTTAAAAGTAATGCTGAGTGGTTATTGCCTCAGGATCCCAGCCGTAGTTTCATTGCGTTCTATGTCAGTTCAGACGGTTTTGTCAGTTCAGGCGCTGTCAGGGAAGACCCGCATGGCACACGACCAACTTTATACTTAAATTCATATATTCAAATCACCGGAGGAGATGGAACAAGTAGTAATCCTTATACATTTGGATTATAAAAAATTTATGGTTTATAAATCATAATTTTTTTTATTTTTGTATAAAAATAGTTAAAATAGGTACAATAAACTTGAAAGGAAAAGTTTATGAAAGAAAAAATGTATAATGAAATAGTAAAAAAGTATCTTCCTAAAGAAAATAAGTTACTTAATGTTATAAAAGCATTTGTGTTTGGTGGCTTAATCGGGGCTTTAGGTAATTTATTAATTGAATTTTATTCTAATATTTTAAACATAACTAAGAGTGAATCTGGTGTTTATATGATATCTACTTTAATATTTTTTGCATGTTTATTTACGGCACTTGGTTTTTTTGATAAGTTTGTTAATTTTGCTAAAATGGGTGCAATTATTCCTATAACAGGGTTTGCTCATTCAATGCAAAGTGCTACTCTTGATTATAAGAATGAAGGTTTAATATATGGTTTTGGTAGTAATATGTTTAAACTTGCAGGAAGTGTTATTTTATATGGTGTAGTTAGTGCTTATTTATTTGGATTAATTAGGTATTTACTAGGAGGAATAATATGACTTTTAATTATAGTAATGTATATTTAAATGAAACTTCTACTATTTCAGGGCATTTAGAAAAAGAAGGTAATTATGGTAATTATTTTGATAAAAGTTATAAAGATTATTATATGAATGAAAAGTCTTTTGAAAAAGCAGAAGTAAAGCTTTTTAGTGAAAGTATAGAAATACTTTTAAAAAAGTTAAATAAAGAAAGTAAAGATATTAATCTTTTAATTGGAGGAGATTTATCAAATCAAATATCTGTATCTTCTTATGGAAGTTTAAAATATAATATTCCTTTTTTAGGAGTTTATACAGCGTGTGCTACTAGTGTAGAACAAATAATAATAGCATCTACTTTTATAGATAGTAAAAAAATAAATAATTGTATATGCACAACATCATCTCATAATTTAGTTAGTGAAAAACAATTTAGAAATCCTGTTGAATATGGTGCTCCAAAACCAAAAACATCAACATTTACATCAACTGGAGGAGCTAGTTGTTATTTATCAAATGTTAAAAAAGGCGTGAGAATTAGTAGTTCTACAATTGGAAAAATAATTAATTTAAATCAAACTGATGTAAATAATCAAGGAAGTATTATGGCACCCGCTGCTGCTGATACAATTTATAATCATTTAAAAAATACAAATACTAAAATAGATGATTATGACCTTGTTTTAACTGGAGATTTAGGGGTATTTGGTAAGAAAATATTAAAAGATTACATAAAAAAAGAATATAATATTATTCTTGGAAGTAATTATAATGACTGTGGTAGTATGTTATATGATTTTACTAAACAAAAAGAAATAACAGCAGGAGGCTCAGGACCAGTTTGTAGTTGTTTAGTAAACTATTCTTATGTATTTGATAAATTAAAGAAAAAAGAATTTAAAAAAGTATTACTTGTAGCAACAGGAGAACTTTTTTCACCAACTTTTGTTTATCAAAAAAATCCTATTGTAGCTATAGCTAATGCAGTATGTTTGGAGGCGTTATGACATATTTATATTCATTTTTATTTTGTGGTTTTGTTTGTGCTGTTGCTCAAATTATTTTAGATAATACAAAATTAACCGCAGGACATATAACAAGTATTTTTGTTGTAGTAGGGGCTTTTCTAGATGTATTTAATATTTATGATAAAATAATATTAAAAGTAGGGGGAGGCAGTTTAGTTCCTATTACAAGTTTTGGACATTTACTTATTCATGGTGCTATGCATGAATCTACAATTAATGGTTTTATGGGACTTAAAATGGGACTTTTAAGTTTAACTGCTGCAGGTATAACAAGTGCTATTATATATAGTTTCATCTTTGCTCTTATTTTTAAGCCAAAAAATTAAGGACTTATTAGTCCTTTTTTCTTGTTAATGGTAAATTATCTTCTTTTTTAAAATAGAAGTTATATAAAGTCATAGTCATATTATCATATAAATTAACTGCTTCAAGATATGATCCGTTTTGGACTAAAGTTAAACATGGTAAAATATAATCATTTAACATTGAATAAGCAATTTCTTCTTTAAAACTATCATTAAATAGTTTTGTTGCTATTTGAGGTCCAACAATATCATAACCTTTTATCATGTCATACATATTTTCTGTTTCTGGTGTTTTTTCATCTCTTACAATATCAAAAGCATCATAAAGTTTTTTACATTTTTCATTATCAATATTTAATATTTTACAAGTTGCTGTTATTAAATATCTACCATATCTATGTCCTTTATATGTATAATTATCACAAGCAACTTCCCCTGGTTTTACATAATATCCTTTGTAATTACACCAAACTTTATCTCCACCCCATTTAGTATCTTTATAATTTAAAAAGTCACAATCTCCACATCTATTTGCCATATATGCCTCCTTAAAAAGTGTTTATATTATATCATAAAACAAAAAATAATGCAAATTCTTTCAAAGTATGCTATAATTTATTTGTTATATAAAAGGATGTTGTAATATGGATTATAAATTTAAAATAAATGACTTTGAAGGACCACTTGATTTATTATTACATTTAATAAAAGAATCAAAAATGGATATTTTTAATATTGAAATAGTTAGTCTTACTAATCAATATTTAGATTTTATTTCTCATATGGAAGAATTAAACTTAAGTATAGCATCAAGCTATTTAGTTATGGCAAGTGAACTTATGTATATGAAATCTAATTATCTTCTTCCAAGACCAGAAAAAGAAGATGAAGATGAAATTGATGCTAAAGAAGAATTAATAAATAGATTAATTGAATATAAAAAATATAAAGAAACAACCCCAATTTTAAAACAACTTGAAGAAGAAAGAAAAGATTTATTTACTAAATCAACTTCTTCTTTAAAAGAATTTAAAAGTGATGAAATTAAATTAGGAGAAGATGTTACTTTAGATGATTTACTTAAAGCTTTTAGTAGATTTTTAGAAAGAAAAAATTATGAAAAACCAATTTCTACTAAAGTAACAACCAAAGAAATAAGTGTTGAAGAAAGAACATATCAAGTTAGAAATATATTAAAATTAAGAAAAAAAGTAGAGTTTTTTGATCTTTTTGAAAATTATAGCAAACCTTATGTTGTAGTTACTTTTTTATCTATACTTGAGATGGCAAAAAATAATGAATTAAAAATTATTCAAGAAAATAATTTTGATAAAATATATTGTGAAGCAGGTGTTAACTTATGAATTTAAAAGCAGTACTTGAAGGTCTTTTATTCCTTGTGGGGGATGAAGGAATAGATATGAAAGATATTTGTGATATTTTAGAAACAGATGAAGAAAATGTTAAATGTTTAATTAATGAACTTCAAAAAGAATATACGAGTCCTGATAAAGGAATTATTATAAAAAAATTTGGGGATAATTATAAACTAACAACTAAAAAAGAACATAAATATTTTTATGAAAAATATGTAGAAAAAGATAGTGTAAAAACACTTTCTCAAAGTGCTTTGGAAACTCTTGCTATAATAGCTTATAATGAACCAATAACAAGAGCACAAGTTGATGAACTTAGAGGTATTAATTCAAGTCAAATGATAAGAAATTTAATAGCTAAAGATTTTGTTAAAGAATTAGGTAAAAGTACTTTACCAGGTAGACCTAATTTATATGGTATAACTAATCAGTTTTTAGATTACTTTGGTCTTTCTTCTAAAGAAGATTTACCTAAATTAGAAGATATAACAACAAATGAAGATGATGTTGATTTATACGAATCAAGATATAAAGAAGTTGAAGTTGAAGAACTATAAAAGTTCTTTTCTTTTGTCTTGTTGTATGTTATAATTAATCATGTAAATGCCTGTGTGATGAAATCGGTAGACATGTTAGACTCAAAATCTAATGGGAAACCATGTGGGTTCGAGTCCCACCACAGGTACCAAAAGAAAATCTGCTCGAACTTTTCGAGTTTTAGATAAATAACTAATTCAGAAATGGATTAGTTTTTTTGTGTTATTAAAAATTATCCTAAAAGAAAGGATGGTATTATGGTAAATATTATTAAAGAAGAATTACCTATTGAAGACTCAGTTAAAGTATTACTATCTGATATTTTAGAATACGATAATGTTGTTAATGATATGTATGAAGATAATGTTTTAGATGAGGATGACATTGAAGAATTAGATTTGAGTAAAGAAAAAGATGATTTTGAACGATAATAGTATTGTTTTTGTGATAGAATAGATATTGTAATTATTTCTTTAAAAGGAGGTATAAAATGTCGTTAGTTGCAATGTATGAAAGTTCAGTTAGAAGAAAAAAAGATGAAATATCGAGATTAAAAACAGATAGAGTAAGATATGTAAACATTGTTAGTGATTGTAGTAAAAAAATATTGTCAGCAACTAAGCAAGCAAATTCAACAAAATCAGCTTCTGCACTTAAAAGTAGGATGAACGAAATAGAACGAGAAAACAAAAAGAAAACTGAAGCAGAAAAGAAAATAACTGAATATGATAAAAAAATAGCAAATAAAGAAAAAGAATTATTAAGAGAGGAACAAAGGTTAAGTAAAGCTAAAGACGATGAATATAAGCAAATAGAACGTCAAAGAAAGATGGTAATGGATAATTTATCACTTGATTTATCTATTCAAAAAGAAAATCAAAATAGGCTTATAAGTGAAGTTAATAAATTAAAAGATGCTAAAGAAAAGATTAATATTTTATTTATTGCTTCTAATCCTGATATTGAATTTGTAGATGATGATGGAAATACAAAGCAAAAGCAAAAATTAAAATTAGAAAAAGAAGCAAGAGAAATACATGAATCTATCCAAAAATCTTTAAAAAGAGATTCTATATCATTCCAAACAAGATGGGCAACTAGGATTACTGATTTGCTTCAATACATTAATGAAGTTAATCCAACTATATTACATTTTAGTGGTCATGGTACTTCTGATGGTAAATTAGTATTTCAAGATAACAATGATAAACCAAAATTTCTAAGTATGGATGCATTAGTTGAATTAATTAATGCATCATCAGATAACCTTAGATTAGTAGTATTAAATAATTGCTTTTCATCAATTATATCTGAAAAAATAGTGGATAATATTGAAGCATCTATTGGAATGAATAATCCTATTGGTGATCAAGCTGCCATTGTTTTTGCTTCGCAACTGTACTCTTCGATTGGTTTTGGGTTATCTTTAGAAAAAGCATTTCAACAAGCAATAGTAGCATTAAAACTATATGAGATTCCAGAGGAACAAACCCCACAATTATATTTATCAGATGGTATTGACGCAAAAGATATTTATTTGGTTACAAAAGAATAAAAAGGATTTCAAATCAAAATTGAAATCCTCTTTAGTTAAAATGAATTTTTCTTAATTATTTCAATTAGTTTCTTTGTACTAAAGTTAGGTATATGATTTTTAGATAATGCGATTCCTATATATCTACTAGGAATTTTTTCTTTTAATTTTAATTCATATAATTCTTTATTTTTAATTGCCTCTTTAATATATTCTTTAGTTACATATCCAATACCAAGACCAATTTTAGAAAATTCAACTACTAATGAATAACTTGCTAATTCAATATTTGGTTTAAGAACAACTCCATTTTCTCTTGCTATATTATCTAAAAATTCTCTAGTATTTGATCCTTTTGCTTGTAAAATTAAAGGATAATTATTTAAATCTTTTATAGACACTTCTTTAAGAGTTAAATCCTTATATTTATTATTTACTACAAAGCAATCATTTATCTTCCTACATTTAATAATATCAATATCGTTACCATAATTTTTATCATTTAAGTTTAAGATTACAATATCTATTAATCCATTTCTTAATTTTGGCATCAAATCAGAAGTTAAATTAGTTATTATTTGTATATCTATTTTAGGATATAATGAATGAAATTCTTCTAAATATGGAAGTAAAAATTCTTTTGTCAGTGTTGTACTGATACCAATTTTTATACACCCTGTTTCTAGATTAATTAAATCGGTAAATTTATTTTCAGCATTATTAATATACTCAATTGCTTGTTTTATATAATTATAAAACTCTTTTCCTTCTTCAGTAAGAACAACACCTCGTTTAGTTCTAACAAATAATTGACCACCTAATTGTTCTTCTAGATTTTTGATTGATTTGCTTATTGCAGGTTGGGATATACTTAATTCTTCACTTGCTTTAGTAATATTGCAGTGGTTTGCTACTACATAAAAGATTCTATATAATTCAAAGTCTATATTCATAATAACCTCCCGTTATGACAAACATAATTAATATGTATTTTAATTATATCAAAAAATGCAATATAATACAAGTAGATGGGAGGAAAAGTATGATTATAGGTATTTGTGGTAAGTCAGGTTGTGGTAAAAGTACATTAGCAAATCAAATCATAGAATTAACTGATAATAAGGCAATACATTTAGATGTTGATAAAGTTGGACACAGAGTTTTACTATTACCTGAAGTTCAAGAAGAATTAGTAAGTTCATTTGGAGAATCTGTTGTTAAAGAAAATAATGTTGATAGAAAAAAACTTGGAGAAATAGTTTTTGATTCAAGAAATGAAATGAATAAACTATCTGATATTACATGGAAATATATGCAAATAGAAATTGATAATTTTTTAAATCTTAATAAGGATAAAATTATTATTCTAGATTGGTTATTGTTATCAATTTCAAAATACTTTGATATGTGTGATATAAAAATACTTTTAGATATCTCATATGAAATTAGAAAACAAAGAGCAATGAAAAGAGATAACATATCTAAGGAAGCATTTGATTTAAGAGAAAAAGCAAGTATTGAATTTGATGAAAGTGCTTTTGATTATGTCATAAAAGCAAATGATAAAGAAATAGTTAAAAGGTTGGTGAAATCATTATGACAAAAGTTTTATATCCTGGAAGCTTTGATCCAATGACTAAAGGACACATGAATATTGTTGAACAAGCAAGTGATTTATTTGATGAAGTAATAATTGCAGTTATGCAAAATCCTTTAAAAAAATCTGGATTGTTTACTCTAGAAGAAAGAATGGAAATAATTAAAGAATTATATCAAAGAATGAATAATGTAAGAGTTATTTCTGCTAGTGGCGCTGCAGTTGATGTTGCATTGCTTAATGAGTGTAAAGCAATTATTAGAGGGCTTAGAAGTTTAAATGATTATGATTATGAAGTTCAATTACAACAAATGAATAAAGAAATATCAGATAATAAAGTAAATACAATTTGTTTATTTGCAGATAAAGAATATCAATTTGTATCATCAAGTATGGTTAAAGAAGTTCTTAATCTTGATAAAGATATTTCAAGATATGTAGATCCAATAGTTAGAGAAAGAATGTTAGTAAAGAAAAGGAGCTTGATAAGATGAGCAAAATAATTATTACACCACTTGGAACAATATCACCTTATACAAAAGGAAATATGAATTGTCCTGGATTTTTAGTTGAATATAATAGCAAAAAAATATTATTAGATTGTGGAAATGGTATAACAAGATTATTAAATTTTCCTAACGATTTAAAAGATTTAAATGTAATTATTACTCACTACCATAAAGACCATTTTGGTGATTTAGGTGCTTTACAATATGCTTCTTATGTTTATCATAATTTAGGACTACTTGATAAAAAAATAAATATATATTTACCTAAAAATGATATTGGATTTAATAAAACATCAATTACTTCAAATAATGAAAGTTATTCAGATTATTATGATATAGATAATTCTTGTTCATTTCTTATTGATGATTTAGATATAACTTTTGAAGATAACAACTCACATACTATTGAATCCTATATGGTTAAATTACAAAATAAAGATTTTAAAATAATATATACTTCTGATATTGGCACAACTAATTTAGGTAATTTAGTAAATTTTTGTAAAGATGCTGATTTAATAATTTGTGAAAGCTCCTTTTTACAAAAACATAATGCTAATAGTAAAACCCACATGACTGCTTATGATACTGGTATTTTAGCAAGTAAATCTAATGTACAAAAATTATTATTAACTCATTTTTGGCCTGAAGAAGATAAAAGATTATATTTAGAAGAAGCAAAACAAAACTTTGAAAATGTAGAAGTTGCTGAAGAAGGCAAAAAACTAATATTAAAGAGATGATAGTTAATAGGAAAAACTGCTGGTGAAATTTATTACGATATGGAAGAATATGAAGATAATTTAGCAATAGAAACACTAAATAGAATATATTTAGATAAAGTAATTAATCCATATAGAAAAAGTAAAAAAATAATAGATATGCATACTCATACTAACTATTCAGATGGTGATTTATCACCTCAAGAGTTAATAAAATTAGCTATTGATAAAAGAATTGGAACACTTGCTATAACTGACCATGATACTATTGAAGGAATTAAAAAAGTTAATAGGAATGAAGATATAATTGTAGATAGTGGAATAGAAATTATTAATGGCATTGAATTATCTGCAAAAACTGATAAAGGAAGAATGCATATTTTAGGTTATGGTATTGATCTAAATAATAAAGCACTAAATAAAAAAATGATAGATTTAAGAGACAATAGTATTAATTCAGTATTATCGATAATGGAACAAATAAAAAGAGATTATGGAATTAGATTTGGTTATGATGATATAAAAGAATTAGTCAATGCTAATCACAATTTAGGTCGTCCAGATTTAGCAAAATTTTGTGTTAAATATGGATACGCAACTACATCTCAAGATGCTTTTGATAAGTATTTGATAGATGCACATAATAAAACAAGACAAACAAGTAAAGGATTACAATATCAAGAATGTTTAGAACTAATAACAAATAGTGGTGGCATTCCAGTTCTAGCACACCCAAAGTCATTAGAATTATCAGAAAAGGAATTTTTAATCTTATTAAAAGAAATGATTAGTTGTGGACTAAAAGGCATTGAAGTATATCATTCAAGTCATTCAAAAGAAGAAATGGATTATTATTTAGAAATAGCAAATCAATATGGTTTATTAATAAGTGGTGGTAGTGATTTTCATGGAAAATCTGTTAAACCAGATATTGAATTAGGTACTGGTAAAGACAAAAATATTAAAATAAAAAAATTATCATTACTTGATAAATTACATAAATAATATTTCAAAAAATAAAAATATATGGTATTATTATTTTAGTGATTAGTTGTTTATCAACTATTCCTAAGGTTTCGGATATACTATTTATCCGTACCAAATAAAAATAACTACATTTATGTAGTTTTATTTTTTAATAAAATTAAACATTTATTATGACTGTTTTTAGCTTCATTGCTATCATTTTATTCCTTCTTATTATTTTGATAGTAGTAATAAAAAAATGACACTTAGTCTTAATTTAAAAGACGAAATGTCTCCACCTGAACGGTAAACATTCAAACTTGCAAACTTGAATGTTTCCTTTTTTATTATATTCAAGATTTCCTTGATAAATACATTATAACATAATCTTTTAAATTATATAAATATTATAATAAACATTTAATATATAGACAAAAGTTAACTATTTTGTTATAATAAAAATAAATTGGAGTTTAATTATATGTGATTTTAACCGGGGGGGGATTGTATGGATAATATTGATTTTGTGGTAGAAAATAGTAAAGATGTTACTATAAATGAAAAGAATATTGATATTATATTGGAAGATATTAATGTAAATGATTTTTCACATTGGTCTTTTTTCTCGTTTTTTGATGGGATAGATGAAAGAAAAAAAATAATTTTTGCCTTTATACTAGAAAGCATGAATTTTTGTTTTTGGTTAAATTATGATTGGAATTGTATAGAAGATAGTGTTGTTTATAGTGGAACAGAAATGTTGTATAAAAAAGTTAAGGATTTAGTAATAAAATATAAATTTGATATAGAAAAATTGTGTAATATATCAATTGAGGATTTTTATAAAAGTATGGGAGAAAATGGTATTCTTCCGCCAATGGTAGATGAAAGGTACAATTCATATAAGGAAACTCTAAAAGTTATAAGTAAAAACGATTTTTTCGATAAATTATATAATATTTATAGCGATATTGAACTAGAAAAATTTATTTCTGATAATATTGTTTCATTTTGTGATAAGTCCTATTATTTAGGCAGAACTATAGTTTTCAATAAAAGATGTAGACTATTAATAAATGATTTATTCTTAATTAGTGACAATATTAGGAAAAACATTAAAAATTTAAACAATTTAAAAGGTTGTGCTGATTATAGTTTGCCTAGATATTTTAGAGAACAAAAAATTTTGAAATATAGTAAAAGATTGAATAAAATTATTGAAGATGAAGAAAAAATACCACATGGTTCAACGTATGAGATAGAGATTCGTGCTTCTACTTTATATGTCATTGAGATAATTAGAAAAAAGTTGAGTCATAGAGGAATCAAGTTGAATTCATTAGAATTGGATAACATATTATGGAAACTTAGTCGCATTAATAAGACTTCTAAGCCACACCATACTATTTCAATATATTATTAGGAGGAGATAAATATGGGAGAAATACACGACACTATTGATAATAGAAATATTTCTATTAACAATGTAGGTATAACAGATTATGTTGTATCATTTACTTTTAAAGATGGTAGAAAAAAATATCATACGATTGCAAACATTAAATCAGGAGTATCTGTAGATAAAAATACTAAAGGTGCACATTTAAGCAGAATAAATATGACTATTGATGAGTTGATATCAAATAAAGAATTAAATATTTCCGATTTAATTAATGTTGCAAAAGAATTATCAAAAAATGTTGGAGTGAATAACGCAAATATAAAGGTTTGTTTTACAATTGTTTTTCAGGTCAAAACACCACAAACATTATTAACGACTAACATGCATTCTAACATAGAATTGTATGTAAATGTCAAAGACAATAAAGTTGTAGATAATTATATTAGCTTGTCTGGTAATGTTGGTATGCTATGTCCAAATTCAAAATCAAAATCACGATATGGTGCACATAGCCAGAAATGTAACATTGTTTTGACTTTATATGATAATATTGATGATATTATTATATTTGATTATTATAAAAAATTATGTATGTCTGGAAGTGCACCTGTATTTGGAGTTGTCAGAAGTGATGATGAAAGTTATATGACAGAGTTAGCTTACGATAATCCTAAATTTTCTGAAGATGCCGTTAGGGATTTAATAATTTCTGTTAGAAAAGATTTTGAAGATGGAAGAATAAAAGTTGAATTGAAAAATTTAGAATCTATTCATCAACATAATGTGTTTTGTATAGGTGAAGATTAATGAAAAGTAATTTGTTAATTGATATTTTTAAAATATATGAAATAGAAGAAAATGTAGTTAATAAAAATGCAGTAAAATGTATTTTTAGAGCAATGAAAAAGAACAAATTATCATATATAACCGGTCAGTATTATAATTATGATAAAGATATGTTTGAATATTTGTTGAATAATTATAAAAAATTGTTAAATTTTTTTGACTTCTTTTATTCATTAAAAAGTGATATAGTTATTATGTTCGAATACCTTATTGAACATAAAAAAACGAAACAAAAATTAATTTTTAACGCCTTTTTCTGTCCAGGATATAATACAAATGGTGGATATAAGTGTTATTTGGGTAATACAACAATAAAAAAGCTACATATATTGAGTGACTTATCTGCTTTTTTAAACCAGTTAAATATAAATCATGAAATTCACTGCTATTATTGTGATGCGTATATAGAAAATTGTGATGATAAGGTAAATAGTAATTGGAAATGTGAACTTAAATATAATAGAAGTTTATTTTATGAAGAAGCTGGCAAATATTTTAATAGAAAGTATATTCATAAAATTTCTGAAATGGAAATATTTAGAAAAGATAATGAACCTGGAGGTAGTATTGATAACAATATAATTAGTTGTGTACCAAAGAAAGTTTATAATTCTTTCTATATAGCTAATAGAAATTTTTATGTTAAATTAGGATTTAGTGAAGAACAAATAAAGGACAGAAATGATAAGCTAGCAACGATGTATATATTAGTATCTAATTACATAAATTCTTTAGATAGTGGTATTTATTTGCCAATGGAAAACATGTATGATAGGGAAAAAATAATTGCTAATAATGGTACATGTACTATGTATTTAATTCAAAGGTTGGTTGATAATTATGAAAAATAAGTATTCATTTTACTATCAAAAAAACAATAAAATATTTGATAGTAATATATTAACAATTTGTTATTCGATTGATTCGGATGAGATGGAAAGATATTCTTTAACAAGCAATAATATATTATTGTTAATTAAATCTAATAAGATAGATGAATTAATGTCTAATAATAAAATAGATTTTTTTGATGTTATTTCAAATGCATTTGATGGTGACATATTCTTTAGAATACAGTCTGAATGTTTATTAGGAGTGTATGGTGATTCACATTGTGACTGTGAAATTCAAAAAAAGGAGTTTTTGGATTTGTTAAAGACTCGTGATGGTATTTTTGTCCATTTGCCACAAGAAGCACAGGGTTGGGGATTATTTTATAAATGTAAAGAATTAGAGTTACAAGTAAATGGTAGAGATCAAAATGGTAAAACATTGGGAAAATTTAATAGAGATGAAGCACAAAAGTATTTATTACATAACGAAGGTTTTTTTGATAAAAGAAGTTATGAGATTGTGTTTAAAATTCTTGAAAATTTAAAATTAAATAATAAAAAATATATTGTTTATACAGAAAGTAATAATAAAATTAATGAAATGAATAATTATGGTATTAAAGCTATAAGGTATTCTGATTTTATTAAGAAAGAAATCTCTAGAGATAATGTTGCTGAATATTTGATAAAAATATTAAATTCTACACATTCATATTCAAATGATATAATTGATAATATTTGTTCAATTATTGAATCTAGAAAGTATAATAATCGAACATTAAATACCTTAATTGATATAGTATATAAGATTAATAATGATACTAATTATAAAATAGAAGACTATACAAAAAAAAGAATATTGAAAGCGTATGACGAAATAATTTGTGGCGAGGAAAGAAATTATATTTTAAAGTATTCTTCCACAATAAAAATACAAAACAAATTTACTTGTGAAGTAAACCCTTTAATATTTAAACAATTAATTAATATATATAAGAAAAACATATTTGGTAGACTTTGTTTTGAGAAAATGTATTATTTTTCGAATAAGAATAATAAAAATATAAAAAAAATAAGAACTAGCAAAGTTTTAGCTATTAGTGAAATAAACTCTAATTTTTTTGTAGAACAGTTATATAGTGTTGAAAGGGACATATTTAGTGAAAATAAAAATGTTATTGAAGATACAACTTCTTTGACAAAACTAAGAACTATGTTTGAAAATACAGAATTTGATTATATTAAAAAACAAGAAATGATAACATTTATTTCAGAAGATGAACTAAATGGTATGAATTTATATCTGAAAAGAATTCCAGGAAGACAAAATTATGTTCTTGATATATACGGTCAAAAGAAAAATATTAAAGCATTAGTTAATAAATTAACAAAACAGAAACAACTTGCTTTATTAAACGTTGTTAATAATATTGATCTAGAAGATGATAATTATTCTAATTATAATCTTAGATTTTGTGATTTAAATTTAGCAATTCAAGAAGAGTTAGATAATTTTAAGAAGTTGAAAGGGTAAGTATATGGAAACAGAAATAAGATTTTATTATTCAAGTGATAGTAAAGATAAAATTATTAAATATTTAAGAAAATATAAAGAACTACATTACAAAGGGAGATTTTATGAAAAAACGGATCAATATAATCATCCCATGAAAAAATATGATTATTATAGTTTAGATATCGATGGAAGATTTAGAATAAGAAGGACAGTTAAAGGTAATTATGCCAAATGTATGATTACTTGGAAAAGAAGATTAAAAGATAATAAAGATTCTTTAATTCATAAAGAGGAGGAAGTAGAAATCACTATTAAGAATGAAGAGTATGATAATTTAATATTTCTTGTAGAAAATGTACTTCATTTAAATATTGTTGAAAGTTATGAGAGATATAGAAATGTTTTTACAAATGAAGATATAGAAATAGTTGTCGATGAGTATCCATTTGGTATTGCGGTTGAAATTGAAAATAAAAGTAAAATAAAAAATGCTGAGGAGGTTATAAAAGATTGGGTTTCAAAATTAAATTTTGATTTAAATAAAGCATATAGATTATCATGGGACGATAAATATAATGAATTATGTAAGTCCCAAAATATTCCTATATCTAATGTTGTTAGGTTTAATGCTAATATGCCTAAAATATTAGATGATTTTGACAGATAAAATGATAAAAATAACTACATTTATGTAGTTTCATTTTTTAATAAAATGAATAAAAGAATATTTGGTCTAAATATTCTTTCTATTATTTTGTTATCAATAATTTCCTTGATAAATACATTACAACATAATCTTTTAAATTATACAAATATTTAATTTTCGAAACATATAATTTAATAAATTAATTGACTACATAATAAAAAAATTATATAATTATCTTAGATAATATAAGGGAGGACTTATATATGAATATTAGTGAACAAATATTTAATGAGTTAAATACAATAATTGAAAAACTTAAAGATCCTAACATCAGTGCTTTAGAAAAAGAAGAACTTATTAAAAGAAAAGAAGATTTAACAAAAAGATTTAGTAATCATTGTAAATCAGGAGAAGTAACACCAATTAAAGTTTTATCTAGTTTGACAAGTGAAGAAGAAGCATTAGAAATTAATTATTTAATAGAAAATAAACTACTTGCTTTAGCGAGTGAAATTAGGTTAAAAAAGAATAAAGAAAGTTTTAAAGAAATATCTTCTGCTTTGGAAGGAGCAAAAGAAAAGCTTGATGGAAGGGGTAAATAATGAATATAAATAAATTTGATGTACTTGCTCTTTCTAATAATAAGAAAATTGTAGTATTAGATAAAATAAATTTTATGGATAATGATTTTTTGTTTGCTAATGAAGTTTTATATGATGAAACAATGGCTACAAATAAATATAAAATATTACTTGTAGATTATAAAAATAAAGTTTTAAAGAAAGTAACAAATGCTGAAGCATTAAGTATACTTTTACCAAAATTTGTAGAAAGAATTAATTAATCAAACCTAATGGCTTGATTTTTTAAATAGAGGTATATATGAAAATAGATGATATTTATGAAGTTTTAATAAATGAACATGATATAAATGGAAATGGAATTACTAGAATTAATAATTTTGTTGTATTTGTAAAAAATGTTTTAAA
>OGXX01001385.1_pt1 | contig 24691 bp, 20 predicted proteins | sample 1576301 | NCBI WGS metagenome assembly OGXX01 (sample SAMEA3541469, study PRJEB24748) | human gut metagenome | biome: human gut; feature: human-associated habitat; material: faeces | place: China | collected 2012
TGACCACAGATCAGCTTGTCCACTGCACCTTCTTTGATATATCTTTCTGCATTATGTTCCTCGTCCCAGACACCAAACCCTGCACTCGATACAATTGTCAGATGTGTCGGTGACTGCATCTTTTGATACCTTCGGTAGATTGCCTCATGAAGTTCCGTCGGATTCTCTATTCCTACAAATGAATTGACACAGATACAGTCTCCATCCCGGATCAGACGGATTGCCTCATCTGCATTCATGATCTCATACATATATTGTTCTCACTTTCAAATTTTTCTTTCGCATACAGTCTTTTCATATCTGTCTGTTATAAGAGAGCTTTTGTCTCAGTATACCATATTTTGACATTCATATCTATCTCAGCATACTACTTTAAATCAAAATAAAACAGGAGACTGCGCCCCTGTCTTTGCAGAAGCATGGCAGTTTCCACTCCTATAGCCAGAAAAAAATACAGGGCAGACGTTTCATCTGCTCTGTATTTGATGACTTCTTTTTTATTTTAGTTTTATTCTACTTCTTCCGGCTCCATGCTCAGCACGTGCTCTTCACCTTTTTCAGTGATATCATATTTCTTTTTGTACTCGCTGAAGTATGTGTAATATTCGAAACTGTCCGTCGGATAGATCTTACTGTCGCGGATATGCATATCCGGGTCTTGTTCGCCACTCTTCATCAGGGCTACCATGGCACTTGCACAATGGGATGCAATTCGTCCGAAGCTATTCAGGATATCGTTAAATACAGTTCCCTCTTCCAGCCCGCAATTGCCATTGCTCAGTCGTTCCACATGGTGCATCTTCAGTTCATCACACAGATGGGTAATAACAACACCGAGAGGGGCTACACGCTGCGCTGCCTCCTTATCATCATTCAGAAAAGCATTACAGGTAATGTTGATCTCTTCACGTACTGCTTCCATCACGATATTCAACTCATTCCAGGCTGCCGGTGAAAAGTCCGTGTGATTGTCATGCATCTCGTTCGACATATGTGCGATATAAGATGCGTGGTCACCGATACGCTCAAAGTCACCGATCGTATGCAGATACAGGGATACCTGACGGGTCTGTGCCGTGTTCATCTCACGTTTGGTCAGCTGGATCAGATACTCGCCCAGACGGCTCTCATATTTGTCGATCAGGTCTTCTTTTCTCTGTACTTTATCGAACTTGTCCTGCTGATACTCGTTCAGCAGATTCATGGCTCTGTTTACATTCTTGCGAAGTTTCTTCGCCATACCGTTCATCGCACGGTGACACTGTGCGATTGCCAGTGCCGGATAGTTCAGCAGACGTTCCTCTAACAGGTCAAAATCTGCTTCGTCTTCCAGTTCTTCCGCACTGTCTTTGACCAGGATACATACCAATTTCTCGATCTTCGGAATGAACGGGAACAGTACCACTACGGTTGCCACACGGAAGACGGTATTTAACAGTGCGATAGATACCGGCGTCATCACCATATCCATAAAGGTAAAGTGCACAAACGCGTTGACCGTGTAGAAGATGATCGACCACATGAGCAGACCGAACAGGTCATTCAACAGATAAACCAGTGCGGTTCTTTTTCCGTTTTTATTAGCGCCGATCGCAGAAATCAGAACCGGACAGGCTGCACCAACACCGATTCCCAGTACGATAGGGAAGGCACTTGCAAATGTTAAGAGACCGGTAACAGAAAGTGCCTGCAGCACACCAACGGTGGCAGACGCACTCTGCAAAACTGCTGTGAACAGGATACCTACCAGGATACCTGCCAGCGGGTTGGAAAACATCGTTAGCATCTTGATAAAGGTAGGATTTTCACGCAGCGGGGAAACCGCTCCACTCATCATCTGCATACCTGTCATCAGGATGGCAAAACCAAGCATGATATTTCCGATATTCTTATGTACGGAACGTTTGCAGAACATACGGAAAACGATACCAACTACAGCTACAACGGCAGAAATGGTCGCAGTGGAAAAGATACTTGCGATTCCTCCTCCACTTCCTCCGATGTAGGAAAGACACAGGATCCAGCCGGTAATACTGGTTCCGATATTGGCACCCATGATGATACCGATTGCCTGTTTCAGCTTCATCATACCGGAGTTTACAAAACCGATGACCATGACGGTCGTGGCGGATGACGACTGAATCACACTGGTAACACCCGTACCAAGAGCTACTCCTTTCAACGGAGTATTTGTCATTCGATATAAGAAGGCTTCCAGTTTGTTACCGGCTACCATCTTCAGACCATCGCCCATCAAAGACATTCCAAACAAAAATAATGCTACTCCGCATAGCAAAGACAAAATCATTGAAAATATTGCCATATTTTTCTCCTCTGTTGTCTGACATCCCGGTCTGTTTCCAGGACGGACACATTCTACATTTGGTTACTTTTTACTTTTGCTTTACCTATTATTTTCTTTTTCTTAACATTTCCTTTCTTATTATGCCATGTTGACGGTCTGATTACAACGTTTGATTGTTTTCCGACGTGATTTTTATCATCCCGTCAAAAATGCCTTGTTTTTTTTGTGTAAATTTCAGCAATTTTCCAACTATTTTCTCTATTGACATACTTGTGCGTACCTTTATGTCAATTCCGACATTTTCGTTATTTTTTTAACACTCTAGTATACGCCGTACGGAATATTTTAAATTTACAGCTATGTCATTTCCCTTAAGTAAAAAGACGATGTCTCATACTCTTTTCAGAAGTTATGAAACATCGTCTTTTTTTACAGATACGACCGGATATCCACCGTAAGTTTTTCTTCTATATTAATCAGTCTTTTTGCAATATCTTTTACTTTTTCTTCTGCTTTTGCATACTGGTTCAGATAGCGGTGCAATGATTTGATTCCCATATTGCACCCATCCGTCATCAGATCCGCGATCGTTGCGTCGGACTCATCCATCGCCAGTTTTCCCTTGGTCTTCATCCAGGACATGCCCTTTGCCATCAGGTTCGGCTCTTTCCCCTCTTCCCGGCTGGCTTCCAGTTCCCGCTGGATTTCCTCCTGCAGTTTTTCGTGTTTATCCCTGCATGCAAGTAACAACTGTCGGAATTTTCCTTCTTTCACATACGGAAGCACCTCCTGAATCGAGGTAATTCCCATCTGTACACCGGCATCACACTCCTGTAACAGCCGGATCGTCTCTTCCTGTTCCATCATTTCTGACTGCCTCCTTTTTTGTGTTGCATTCAGATATAGTATGCCTTTTTGAAAAGACTTTTATGCGAATTTTTCTGTTATTTTCCTGAATCCCTCATGCATGATTGGCGGAACATGTTTTAATTCATTTTCTCAGACTTCCGTGATCGCACGGCTCCAGATCTCCGTCAGTTTCTCCAGAGAGTACGCCGCATTGGCAGGGCTTGTGGACGGCAGTTCTTCCATCGGAAGGTTCATCTCTTTGTCCTGATATTTTTTATAAAGCTTTCCGGCTGTTTTTCCGTTTGTGTACACCTTCTGAATCTGCGATTCTCCCACGATTTTCCCCAGATCCGCCGGAACCACATCTTTGATACTGCTGTCACTCGACCCTATGATACTGCACTGTTCGATCACATCATACACGGCAACACCGCGCCGGAAAAGCATCGCCTTTTTCTCTTCCACCGTCTGTGGCTCCTCCTCTTTCAGCACTGCCGCCAGCACCTTCCAGAACCGATTCCGCGGATGTCCGTAAAAAAATGCCTGCTCCCTCGATTTCACAGAAGGAAAACTTCCCAGGATCAGTATCCGTGACTCGCTGTTATACACCGGCCCGAAGCCGTGGCTGATGTTTTGATATTCTTTCATGTATCTCTTCCTTATTTTCTCATCAAATTTTTTATTTCACCGCCCGTTTCTTCCCGGACAGCACCGTTCCCACGATCAGTAACACCGGAAATACAATCGCTGCGAAGATTCCTTTTTTCAGATCTTCGGAGAACATGCTGGATACATAGCCAACCAGTGTCGGACCGCCGGAGCAGCCAAGGTCACCGCCGAGGGCTAACAATGCAAACATAGCGGTTCCGCCGTTTCGCATGACGGCAGATGCCTTGCTGAAGCTTCCCGGCCACATGATTCCTACGGACAGACCGCAGATCGCACATCCCAACAGGGACAGCTGCGGAAGCGGGGACAGGGAAATCAGCAGGTAGGAGCCGATACAGAGTAACCCGCTGCCTACCATGAATTTATCCAGATCGATCTTATCACCGAATTTTCCATAAAATGCTCTGGCGCTTCCCATCAGGATGGCGAACGCCATAGGACCTGCCAGATCCCCGATCGCCTTGCTGACACCCAGACCTTTTTCCGCAAAGGTGGATGCCCACTGGCTGACCGCCTGTTCACTGGCTCCGGCGCAGATCATCATCAGCATCAGGATCCAGAACATTTTTTCCTTGCACAGATCAAGGATTGTCATTCCGTTTTCTCCTTCTTCTACCAGAGGAGCAATCGGTGCTTTTACAAAAATCAGTCCGTTCACGATCGGGATAATTGCCCAGACACACGCAAGGATCTTCCAGTTTTCAATCCCGAAAATTTTAAAGAAGCAGGTGGAAATCAGTACGACTGCCACATGTCCCCAGCAATAAAACGAATGTAACAGGCTCATCGCTTTTTCTTTGTTGTCTGTCGGGCAGCTCTCCATAATCGGGCTGATCAGCACTTCGATCAAACCGCCGCCGATCGCATAGATCATAACGGACAGCAAAATTCCTGTATACGCATCCGGTAAAAGATTCGGCAGTACGACCAGACCGAGCAGTCCCAACGCGGATGCTACATGTGCGATCACGATCGATACCCGGTAGCCGATCTTATCAACAAACCCGGCAGATAACAGATCCACGATCAGCTGAACACCGAAATTGAGTGTGATCAGCATGGTAATCTTACTCAACGGAATCCCATACGTTTTTTCAAAGGTTAAAAATAACAACGGTACAAAATTATTGACCACCGCCTGCACCACATAGCCGATAAAACAGGCATATATGGTTTTCTGATACTTGTCTTTCATTTTTTCTCCCATGTTTTTCTTTTTCTATTTTCCTGTTGTCCATATACTCAAGACAGACAGTATCTCTCTTTTAAGGGATACTGTCTGTTCAGCAACAGCCTTTTATATTATATATCAGCCTGCACCATTTGTAATTGCATTTTTTTCGCTTCTTTTTATACTATATTGCAAATTGTTTAATTAATTCAAGTACTGACGGATCTTCTCTTCCTGCAATCTTTCCCCGATCACGATCAGAATCTCCTGTCCTTCTTTGATCGGCTGTTTTTGCAATTCATGGCGGGTTGCATTGACCTCAATCCAGCTGCTGTTTTCTTCCTGCATAAATCCTTTGATCCGGAAGACTTCCCCGCAGGACGGGTCGGTAAAGATTTTATTCATGCCTGCAAGAATCTCTTCCACCGTCATCTTCCGTTCCATCACATACACCGTGTCAAAACTGTTTTCCTCGGTCAGATCCATTTTCTGATAATTTTCCTGCACATAACCGCACTGCTGAATCTTTGCAAAATCCGCATCCGTGAGTGACAGGCTGCCTTTTCGAATAATCTCCTGATCCAGTCTGCGGCCACAGTGTACCTTCTCCAGTGCTCGGTTCAGATGCGTGATCGTTGCCTGCATCTCTTCCTCCGTCGCTTCTTCCGCACGGCTTAACACCACCGCTCCTGCATGCGCCGCCTCCGAAGCCAGCAGATACTCGGACATTTCCGAAAGCTCCGGTTCCAGCTTTGCGTTGACTACGGTGATGACATTTTCTATTTTATACCAGCGATCCAGCGGTTCATCCCGCAGCACATCAAAGAATTCATCCACATCATACACCCCGGATGGTTCCACCAGCACCCGGTCATAGCCGCACATTCCCATCGCGATCAGTTTGGTGCGAAATCTCCTCCGGTGTGTTTCCCTGTCGCATCCACCGGCGATCATCTCCAGTTCACACTTATCCCCCATCAGTTCCTGTAACAGCAACATATCCACATTGACCGCGCCAAAATCATTTTCCAGAATCCCGATGTTCATTCCCTGATCCATCAGGTATTTTGCATAGCGTTTGATAAATGTTGTTTTCCCCGAACCTAAGAATCCGGTAATCAGATCAATTGTAACCATATCTCGTCACCTCATGTTGTTTTCCTATCATTTCATCAGTTTCACATGCCTACATTATGTTCGGTATTGCTTTCGCTGTCAAGTATTGCCTGCACCATGCAAATATGATAAATTTGTACCGAAACGATTATTACCCTACGCAGGAGGAACTTTACGATGTCCGATTATCAGCTGATCGCCTTTGATATGGATGGCACTTTATTAAACAGTAAAAAAGAAAGCGGATCCTGGATCTGGGACTGGATGTCGAACTTGCCGATGCTGAGACAACTTCCCTGGAAATCTCCGCAAAGGGGATCCACAAAGGGATCGGACTTTCCAGACTTTGTGAATATCTGCACATCCCGCTTTCCCAGACGATCGTAGTCGGAGATGCCGATAATGATGCCGCAGCATTACAAGCAGCCGGTCTTCCGGTGGCTATGGCAAATGCGAAGGACCGGATCAAAGCACTGGCAGATGTGATTACGATGCAGGATAATGACCATGACGGGTGTGCCGAAGTGATTCAGAAGTATCTGTTATCCTGATACAAACCGACCGCTCAGCCATTATCCAAACTGTCATCCACGGCAGTCGTCAAGTTCTCGTGCAAGCACGGACTTTGACTCATTGTTCGCGTAAATAATATCTGGATAAACCCGTTTTATAAAAAACACCTTTATGGAAATCAACGGATCATATACGATCCTGTTTTTCCGTAAAGGTATTTTCTGTTTTACTCTTTTCTTAATTTTTTACTCTTCTTCATATAAACCAGCCCGGTAAGATCCGCCAGCACCCAGCCAATCGGAATTGCCACCCAGATCCCGATCACACCGACCCAGGCCGATAATACGTACGCCAGTAATACGCGCAATCCCAGCGAGATCACAGTCAGAACCAGCGACATTTCCGCCTGCTTGATCGCGCGGTAATATCCATACAGCAAAAAAAGGAATCCGATGCCGATATAGCAGGCTCCCTCGATGCGAAGATACTGTACACCCGCTGCCAGAACTTCCGTCTCACTTTTCCGGATAAAGATCCGCATCAGATACGGGGCACCCGCATACACCAGTGCGGAAATGATCAGACTGAACACTCCGCTGATTGCAAATGCCTGCCGGGTTCCTTTCCGGATCCGTTCTTTCTCTCCCGCGCCGTAATTTTGTGCCACAAAGGTTGAGTACGCATTGCCAAAATCCTGCACCGGCAGATAAGCAAATGTATCAATCTTTACTGCCGCCGCAAAAGCTGCCATAATGACCGATCCGAAACTGTTGACCAGTCCCTGCACCATCAGAATCCCGAAGTTCATCACTGACTGTTGCAGGCAGGTCAGCGTGGACAGATTGGCGATTTCTTTTAAAATCCCCCTGTCATAATGCAACTCTGCCTTTCCCGGCAAAAACTCTCTGCTGCATTTCCATGCATACAGGGTAATCCCGATTCCCGACACATACTGCGCGAATACTGTCGCAAGCGCTGCACCTGCGATCCCGAGTGAAAATACCATCACAAACAAGAGATCCAGCGCAATATTTAATCCCGCTGATACGGCAAGAAATATCAGCGGCACGGTTGAATTGCCGAGGGCACGGAGCATGCAGGAAAAGAAATTGTAAAGGGATGTTGCGAGGATTCCCGCAAAGATCACCAGCAGGTACTCCCGCATTCCTGCGTATACTTCTTCCGGTACTTTCAGAAATACTAAAATTCCGTCAATTCCAAGGTAGACTGCCACATTCAAAAGCAGTGTCACTCCAAGGATCAGCACACCCGCATGAAGAACCGTCACCCGCAGCCCTTCTTTTTCTCCCTTTCCCTGATAAATAGAAAATAACGCCCCGCTTCCCATACTGAGTCCCAGAAAGATCGAGGTCAGAAATGTCATCAGTGTATAGGCGGAACCCACCGCCGCCAACGCTTCACTTCCCAGCACCCTTCCTACAATCAGCGTATCTGCAATATTATAAAACTGCTGCAACAGATTTCCCGCCATCATGGGCAGTGCAAAGAGTAACAGCGATTTTCCTATGTTTCCTTTGGTAAGATCTGTGTACATTTCGTTCCCGGCTTACCCTCTTGTCACACGGTGGATCCGAGTTTCATCATAACGATCCTGCTGGGTTCTCTCTTCTGCCGGATATCCCAGTGCAAAGATACCGAAGGCCCGCTGACTTTCCGGAATACCGATGATTTTTTCTACTTTTTCCATCCTGTCCTCTAACGGCGCGATTCCCATCCAGACACCGCCAAGTCCCACTTCATCGGTGGCAAGCCACATATTTTCCATACAGATACTCAGGTCAATCTGTGCGTACTCCGGTACGGTACATTCTTTCCGGTAAGCGGTAACGATCGCCACCGGTGCTTTCGCAGTGAGTTTTGCGTATGGTGTTGTCTCAGAAAGTTCTTCTAAAATCTCCGGATCTTCCACGATGTAGAATTCCCACGGCTGCTGGTTACAGGCAGATGGTGCTGCCATGGACGCCCTCAGAATATAATCCAGTTTTTCCGGTTCTACCTTTTTTTCCTGATACTTTCTAATACTGACTCTGTGAAATAAATCTGCCATTATTTTTCCTCCCATATCATCGTTTTATATATCTATTATCTTATCATTTTTCCATATATTTTCCAAATCATTTTCGCTACTGTCCTATTTTAGTTGATAATTCTGTTACTGGTACTCCGCAGCCAGTAACACGCTGCGCAATGCACAAAATTTATGCTGATCATATAAATTTGCGCGATATCTCTCGGGTTTTTCTGTGACCTTCACTCACCCAAAACGTCTCGCGGGATATTACCCGGGAACAGTAATATAATTCTCACTTTTTATTTATATTCACTAAAAATCATTGCAAAATTTTGGTGCTTTTTGACTGTATTGCCTGTCCATTTATTTTCCGATATAATAGATAGCAGTAAGGGTCAATCACAGCTTTGACCCTTATCTCTATGTAAACAGCTATAATTAAAGGAGGTTTTCCAATGGAAAATGAAATTTTTGAAAAGGCTCCCGTGCCGAAAGCCTTTTTTACGATGGCACTCCCTGTAGTGTTCAGTATGGTAATCTCACTGGTCTATAATATGGTAGATACTTACTTTATTGCCCGGACCGGCAACACCAATCTTGTGGCAGGTGTCTCTCTCGGCGCACCGATTTTTACCCTGATGATCGCCCTCGGCGATATCTTCGGACTCGGTGGAAGTTCCGTGATCTCCCGTCTCTTCGGAGAAAAAAAAGACGCGGACGGAAAACGGCTCAGCGTCTTCTGTTTTTATGGTGCAATCCTGTGCGGAATCGTGATCGCTGCTCTTATGCTGCTGTTTCGCCGGCCGATCCTCGGACTTCTTGGTGCTGACGCGGATACTTATACCTACGCTTCCCAGTACTATACCTGGCTGGTGCTTGGTGCTCCGTTTATCATTGTGGCACTGACTCCGTCAAATCTGCTTCGTACCGAAGGGTTTGCCAAAGCTTCCATGGTCGGTACGATTCTCGGATCTGTAGTTAATATCATTCTGGATCCGGTCTTTATCTCCGTGCTTGGATTTGGCGCTGCCGGTGCGGCGATTGCTACGGTCATCGGAAATATCTGTTCTGATATTTTTTTTGTCTGGTTTTTGTTGAACCGCAGCAAACGACTTTCCGTCAATCCTGCAAATTTCTACATCCACAAAGATGAACTGATTCAGATCTTCGCCATCGGTATCCCGGCTTCCATCACCAACCTGATGCAGAGTCTCGGCATGACACTTATGAACCGTTCCCTTCTGCCTTACGGAAATGACCGTGTCGCAGCCATGGGCATTATTATGAAAGTCAATATGATCGCCGTGCTGATTCTGGTTGGATTTGCCTTCGGTGGGCAACCGCTGATCGGCTATAACTACGGTGCAAAAAATCGCCGCCGGCTGAAAGAAATCCTTTCTTTCGCCTATAAGTTCGAGTGTGCTCTTGGTCTTCTCCTGACCATTATTCTTTCTCTTGCAGCCCACTCGATGATCCAGATCTTTATGAAAGATACCACGATCGTTTCTCTCGGCGTTCCGATGCTCCGGATGCAGCTGCTTGGTATGGTGTTTGTATCAATTGTCCTGGTCACCACCTGTACATTCCAGTCCGCAGGTATGGCAAGAAACGCGTTTCTGTTATCGATCAGCCGCCAGGGAGTGATCTTTGCCATTGTACTTGCGATTGCTTCCCACACAATCGGATATCAGGGGATTCTGCTGTCGCAGGCTATTTCAGATCTGCTGACCGCTGTGCTTGCTATCGCCCTTTATCGGACAAGCGTTGCAAAAGAACTCCACACCTGAAAAAGTTATAACATATCATTCTAAAGCATAAAAAGTTCGAATCCATCGGTTGTATAACAACTCGTGGATTCGAACTTTTTATGTTTTTGATGCCGGATTGTTCCGTACTTTTTCGAGCAATCCTTTTCAGGTTTACGCTACAGGCTGAACACCCCCAGTGACTGCAGAAGCAGTGCTGCCAGCAGAACCGGCGCGATGAATTTTACCATAGCAATATACAATTTCTTTCTTCCGAACTTATAGCCGCCAATCGTTACTTCATCAATAATCGTCTGTGGTTTTACCACCCAGCCGATCAGGATACAGCTGAGCAGTGCAACAGTCGGCATCAGCAGGTTGTTGCTCAAATAATCCATCAGATCCAGAATCTGTGCAACCGCACCATTCGGAAGTTTCAGTTCAAAGTACAGGACATTGTATCCCAGACACACGATCACTCCGACAATACATGCATAGATTGTTACCAGAACCGTTCCTTTCTTTCTGCTCACATGGAACCGGTCAATAATGTTAGATACAATCGATTCCATGACAGATACGGAAGATGTTACCGCTGCAAAAGATACCATCAGGAAGAAAATCGTTCCGATGACCGGACCGGCTGCTCCCATCGCCTCAAAAATCTTCGGCAGTGATACAAACATCAGTCCCGGACCGGCGGACATTCCCTCCGTTCCCATGAACGTATACACGGCCGGAACGATCATCAGACCGGCCAGCAGCGCCACCGCGGTATCAAACCATTCAATCTGATTAATAGACCGCATCAGATTTGTCTCTTTCTTTACGTAAGATCCATAAGTTACCATAATACCCATCGCCACACTGATCGAGAAGAACAGCTGTCCCAGTGCATCGACAAATACGATCACAAAGTCTTTCAGTGTCATACCACTGAAATTTGGTACCAGATAAACTTTCAGCCCCTGCAGACCGGTTCTTGTCACACCGTCCGCATCGCTGTGAGACAACGTCATCGAAAAGATGGATATACCAACGATCATTATCAGAAGAATCGGCATCAGGATTCTGCTGTAATTTTCAATTCCTTTGTTTACTCCCCTGTAAACAACAAATGCGGTCAGGAACAGGTAGATAAACAGCCAGATGATCGGCTGCCACACGCTTGTGATATAGCCGGTAAAATAACCGTCCTGTGCGGCTTCCACCCCATGTCCGGTGATAAAGGTTCCCAGATATTTCAGTACCCATCCACCGATGGAACAGTAATAGGGCAGAATCACAACCGGAATGATACACGCCAGAATGCCAAGACCGCCCCATTTGGGGTGAATCATCCGGTACGCATTCAACGGACTCTGTCCGGTTTTTCTTCCGATGGCTACATCTGTGGTCAACAGCGTAAAACCAAAGGTCAGTGCCAGAATAATGTAAACCAGAATGAAGGTTCCTCCTCCATCCTTCGCTGCCAGATACGGAAATCTCCAGATATTTCCCAGTCCGACAGCACTTCCTGCTGCTGCAAGTACGAATCCAATAGATCCGGTAAAATTTCCTCGTTTGTTTCCTTTCTCCATACGTTACTCACTTTCTAAAATTTTTGTACCTTACTACTGTACCCTGATTTCAGAATCTTGTCTATCATTTTCCTGATTTTTTTTGGTTTTTTATAATCCTTCAGCAGATAGGATCCCGTGAGGTGTTCCGGCATGAGAATGGTTACCGTTCACTCCGTTCCCAGTAACACGCTTTGCGATGCACAGAATTTATACTAATCGCATAAGCAGATATTTTTAACATTTCTCGCAAAATCATGTTATAATTTAATCTGATACGAATGAAACTTACTATTTTTCGGAATATATAAGAATAAATGGAGGGGACTATGGAGCATCAACGACTGACAAATAAAGAAGTGAAAAAGAAAAACCGGAATCAGATTTTCCGTTATATTTGTACCCATGGAACAGTATCCAATCCGGATATCGCCTCCGACCTGCACCTGAGTCTCCCAACCGTGACCAACACCACCAGAGAACTTCTCGAATCGGGGCTGCTGCGGGATCTCGGTGAGATGCAGTCCACCGGTGGCCGCAGAGCCAGAGCGCTGTGTGCCGCTTCGGATTATCGGTTTTCCATCGGACTGGATATCACCCGAAATCATCTTGGCATCCTTCTTTTGAATCTGATCGGAGACATTATAAAACATGAAAGAATACAGCTTGGTTTTTCCAGAAGTTCCGCCTATTTCTCCGAAGTCTGTCAGAAAATTGATGATTTTCTCCTGGAAACGGAGATTTCCGGAGAACAGATCCTCGGTCTTGGCATCTCTCTTCCAGGAATCGTCGATCCGGTGCAGAAAATGATCACTTATTCCCATGCCCTCGGTGTGCGGGATCTGCCTTTTGGGGAAATACAATCGTATTTCCCATGGCACTGTACCTTTTTAAATGATGCAAATGCAGGTGCTTTTGCGGAAGGCATCGGTTCGGATCTGCCTTCCTCCTTCTTTTATCTTTCTCTGAGTAACACCGTGGGCGGTGCCATCTTTCACGATGGCAATCTGCTTCCGGGCGATGCTTTCCGCTGTGGAGAAGCCGGTCACATGACTCTGATTCCCGATGGAAAACCGTGTTACTGCGGAAAAACCGGCTGCGTCGATGCCTACTGTTCCGCCAGACTCCTCTCGGATCTGTCCGGCAGACGGCTGGAAGATTTCTTTCTCGGACTTCAGCAGAACAACCCGGACTATCGTTCCGTCTGGGATACCTATCTGGAGCATCTGGCAGTCGTCATCAACAACCTGCATATGATCCTCGACTACGATATCGTCCTCGGCGGTTATGTAGGAAGCTTTCTCACCCCCTGGCTCGATACGATCCGCCACCTGGTTGCTGAACGCAATACTTTCGAAGACGATGGCAGCTTTGTAAAACTGTGCACCTACCAGACCGGAGCGGCGGCTTATGGGGCGGCGATGGATGTGATGGAAGAGTTTTTACGCACTGTGTGAGTTCCTGACAGGATTCATTCTGATACCCAAAGAGATCCACCAGATTTTCAGAAAAAATCTGGTGGATCTCTTTTTTCTTATTTCAAAATATGTTTTACAGATATGCAATACTCTGATTCTCAAATACCGCACTTCCATCTGTAACTCCCAGGCAGATTCCCTCCCCAGGATTTGTATACATGCGGGTATTCATGGCAACTCCGTCCACATACAGTGTAGCAACCGTATCATCCACGATAATCTGTACATGATATTTCTTTCCAGGAACCAGACGAATCAGACGTTCCAGTCCCATATTGTTCATCTGTGGCCACGGCCAGTTCGGAGATTTCTCGAAGATCACACGATCCTTCGGGCATTCAAATGTAAAGGAATAGAATTCATCATCCGCTTCCTGCGCACGCACGCCAACAGAGAATCCACGTGTTCCCTCAGCAAATGTAACATCTGCTTCGTATCGATAGCAGTCACCGGTCTCCGTTACTACATGCCGTAATTCTCTTCCTGATTCTTTTTCCAGTTTTACATCCTCCAGCTTTTTCTCATCCTTAAACGCATTCCATACCGTATCCGGAATCCGGCAGCCTAAAGTGCCGTCTTTTCTCTGATACAGTTCATGTGCGACAAAAGTTCCTGCCCAGATAAAATCTTCTTTATCTGCCTCCGGTCTGTACCAGAGATTTGCACTGTCCGTCTCGTTGGCACGTGTCGGAACCCATCCGAACAGAATCCTCTGATTGTTCAGCATGAAGGTTCTTCCTGCATAATAAGCTCTTCCGTCAAAAGCATCGTCATCCGGTGCGATCCAAGGTCCTTTCAGGCTTTTTGCCATACGGTACACCTGTGTGGATGCATGGGAATATTCTGTTGTGATCAGATACCACCAGTCTCCCATCTTGAAAAGATCCGGCATCTCATGCATGGTAAACAGATCCGGTGCCCAGAAATCCCCCTGAAACTCCCAGTCTGCAAGATCATCTGATGTAAAATAAACGGTTCTTCCTGTTGTTTTATGCTTGTCTCCTTCCAGACGTGCACCCAGGATCAGAATATATTTTTCAGATTCGTCATCCCACAGTACAAACGGATCTCTCCAGTCATCCGGATCATATCCCGGCTGCGGAACAAAGGTCACTGCATCCTGCGTCTTTGTCCAGTGTTTCAGATCCTCACTGACCGCATGCATCAGTACCTGAGATGGTTTTCCCTGTTTTGGATAATCTCTGTTGTAACCGGTGTAGAATGCATGATATTTTCCTTCTCTGTCTTCGCAGATACTTCCGGCAAAGATAAACTGATCCTGCTCTTCATCCGTTCCTCTCGGAATCGCCACACCGCAATCCTCATAAGTCACAAAATCCTTTGTGGTTGCCAGATCCCAGCCAAATGGTTCTCCAAAAGGACACGGGACTCTGGTATCTCTCTGGTGGAACAGATAGAATGTATCATCCTTTCCAAAAGGCATGCAATCGCCAAACCAGGTATTTGGATGCTGATAATAAATTTTCATGATTTTCCTCTCTTTCCTGCCCGCAGGCATATAAAATTATCCTTTGACTGCTCCGGCGGTCAAACCGCTGAGCATGTACTTATTCGTAAAGAAATAAAACAAAAATGTCGGTAACACAGTGACGGTAATTGCCGCAAATGTAGCACCCCAGTCTGTAGTTCCCATAAAACCGACAAAGTCGTTCAGCCCCAACGTAACAGTTTTCATATTGGTAGATCTCGTAAACGTATAGGCATTGATAAAATCATTCCATGTAAAGACACCCTGCATCGTTGCTACCGTCAGCAGCGAGTTCGTCGACATCGGAAATACAATCTTGAAAAATGTCCGCATCGGTGAACACCCATCAATGATTGCAGCCTCGATAATCTCATCCGGCAGGAATTTACTGAATGAATAAAACAGCTGAATCGAGTATGACAGAGGGAACGCAATCTGTGGCAAAATGACTGCCGGATAGGTGTTGAGGATTCCCATCTTACTAAAAATAGTGAATAACGGAATCAATGCAACCTGAAACGGAAGCATCAATCCAAGTAAAAAGTAAGACAAAATCTTCTTATTTCCCCTGAATTGGATCTTACTCAACGCAAACCCTGCCATAAAACTGATCAACAGTAACGGAATTAAAACTCCTACTGTGATTATAATACTATTCTTAAAATAGTTCAGCATTGGACTCGTTGTAAGATTTTCTATTATATATTCAAAAGGAAACAAAAAACGCTCTCCGTTTTCCTGCTTCCTTTCATTTTCCATATGTATCCGTTTATACCTGCGGAAATACCTCTGTAAACACCGCATCCATCAGTTCCTGGTCTCTGCGGCATTCTGCGATAACAGTGATAACCGCGTTTTTCTCCCGACTGATGATGGACCACTGGCAATATTTTCCGTCGGCTCGGAAAGTGTTTTCCCTGCCGCCCCAGAACAGGTAGCCATAACCGAAGCTGTCTTTGTCATTTTCCACCTGTTTGCTGGTGGCTTCCTTTACCCAGCTTTCCGGTACCAGTTGTTTTCCGTTCCAGTTTCCGTTCTGCAGATAGAGAAGTCCCAGTTTGTGGAGTTCATCCATTGTCAGGAAAAGTCCGCCGGCACCGAAGACATGACCATAGGGATCCAGTTCCCAGGTCGGACGGGCGATGCCCAGCGGTTTGAACAGTCGCGGATACAGGTAGGATACCAGATCACATCCGGCTCTCCGCTCTACCAGAACACCTGCAAGATACGGACCTACGTTATTGTATACAAACTTTGTTCCCGGCTCGTAGACAAACGGGAAGGCAAGACTCATCTTTACCCAGTCCTCTTCCTCATAAACCGGACGCTGTGCACCCATCAGTTCTGCTTTTTCCTGTCCGAGACACATGGTCAGAAGGTCTTTTACTGTTGCCTTTGCCAGATTGTCACTGACAGTTTCCGGAAGATCTTCATCAAAACAGTCCACCAGTTTTTCATCCAGAGATAGCAGACCTTCTTTTACTGCGATTCCCACAGCTGTGGAAGTGAAACTTTTACTTGCAGAATATACATTTCTTCTGCACTGCTCATCCCACAGTTTCTTGCCGATTTCTTTTCCGTCTTTCGTCACAACGATTCCCAGAACACCCAGTTCCTTTGCTTTTTTCTCGAATACATCAAAATTCATGAAAGTTCCTCCTGTCATATGATACCGGATTGTTCCCCTGGTATCCTTTACATCTTATGTTTACCCATTTTCGCGTAACTGTCGGTCCGCGGCAGCCAGTCCAGGAATTCCGGCAGTTCCAGCTCCCAGAATCTCCATTCATGTTCATAACCATCCACCCGGTCAAAGCGGTGGTCGATCTTTAATTCATTCAGATATTCTTCAAAACGGTCCACCGATTCAATCAGGAAATCGTTGTTTCCCACACAGAAGAAGATATCCGGCAGCTTCTTACCCGCATCCACATCGTCACGGATGATCTGGTACAGATCCATCGGTTCCGGGAACTTATGGCCTACTTTTTCTTCCAGATCTTTCGCCCATACCGTTGCCGGTGAAAAAGCACCGACCGCACGATACTGCTCGGTATCTTTCATCGCATGGACAAGTGCTCCGTAGCCGCCCATGGACGCACCAGCAATATACGTGTGTTCCGGCCGGTCTGTGACCGGGAAATATGCCTTCACGAATTCCGGAACCTCTTTTCCGATAAATTCATAGTATTTTTCTCCGTAGATGGTATCCATGTACAGGGTATTTCCTACCGATACCGAGACTACTGCGATCCGGTACTCTTCCGCATAACGGCTGACGCAGGTAAAACGCTCCCAGGAAAGATAATCATTTCCATGGCCGTGTAAGAGGTATAACACCGGGAATTTTTCCGGCATCTGATGTGTTAATAAAGCCGGATCATCCATATCACAGGGACTTACCCCCGGCAGGGTGATCGTAAGATCTACTCCGTGTCCCAGGGAGTAGGAAAAAAAATTACAGTGCATCTGTGGCATATTTCATTCCTCCTTTTATTTTACAAGCAGCCAGGCCATGCTCTTTGCAGCGATCTCCAGCTGATGATCTTCTGTCTTTTTCGGTGCCCCTCCACGGCAGATCAGCTGTTCGGTCTGATCGATGCCGAAGTCTTCAACAAAAAGTGGCTGATCGAACGGATTCAGCACCACGTATCCGCAGCTTCCTTCTTTTTCTCTTTTTAACACGATCGGAGAGCATCCTTTTTCCGCTTTGACAAATTCCGCATACCCGTCATTTCCAAAGCAGGGATACGCTTTTCTGAGTACGATCAGCCGCTGGATCCAGTGATATAAGCTGTCTTCCTGTGCCATCTGGCTTTCCGCGTCCGGACGGTCGGTGTCCGGATCCATCGCCATATATAACATCCGGGACGGTGCACTGGAAAAATCTCCGTTGACTCCCTTCGACCACTGCATCGGGGTTCTCGAACCGGTACGCTCGTAACCGCCTTCCACAGAGATCATATCCGGGATATAACGCATCCCGATCTCATCGCCATAATATAAGAACGGTGCTCCCGGAAAACCATAGATAAATCCATAGGCCAGACGCATCTGCTCTTCATCCAGCTGATAAGAGATCCGGGCCATATCGTGATTGCCGCTTGGCATACACATCATGCCTTTCCCCCGCAGATTCTCCTGATTTTTTGCAAAGATCCCTGCAAATACAGAGATATCACTCTCCGGATCTCCACCAAAATAAGGATGATCTCCCCGGAACAGATCCATATAACCGGTATCTCCAAAATGCAGATAAAAGTCCATATCAAATCCCGCTTCCAGTGCCACCTCCGGTTTTCCCCACTCGGATACCAGCGCCGCTTCCGGGAATTCTTTATTCAAAAATGCCCGCACATCCTGCCACAGGCGGATCGTCTCTTTTTTATCTTCATCGTTTTTCACCAGCGAACCGGCCATATCCACACGGAAACCGTCACAGCCAAGTGTCAGCCAGAAACGCATGATGTTTTTCAGTTCTTCTCTGGTAGCCATCGGTCCCGGCGCATCGGTCGGCTGCTGCCAGCCGGCATCGGTAATATTAGCAAATCCATAGTTCAGCGCCGGCTGCGTGGAAAAACAGTTGACGCCGCAGCTGGCCGGACGTGGGGAGATGCCACGCAGGACACTGACGATTCCTTTGACATCTTCCATTCGTTTATACAGACTGTCGGTCCATACATAGCGGTCGGTATATTCATTTTTCTCCGCTTTCATCGATTCCTGAAACCACGGATGTGTCACAGCGGTATGTCCCGGCACCAGATCCAGAAGTACGTGCATCCCTCTTTGGTGTGCCGCTTCAAATAATTTTTTCAGATCTTCATTGGTTCCATACCGCGGAGCCACGCTATAATAATCTTCCACATCATATCCCGCATCGTAAAACGGTGAGGTAAAACAGGGATTGATCCACAGGGCGTTACAGCCCAGTTCCTGAATATACTCTAATTTTTCTGTAATTCCCGGGATATCCCCGATTCCGTCTCCGTTGCTGTCGCGGAAACTCTGTGGATATACCTCATAAAACACTGCATCTTCCAGCCACTTTATCATCTCAAGTCCTCCATTATTTTTCTTCTGTCACAAGCGTTTTCGTTGTCGGTCCCTCCTGAAAGCTCACCGGAATCTTTGTATTTCCTTCTGTTTTTCCATTCGCGATCAGTTCGTTCAGGCACCTTACAGCCTCTTTTGCAATCTCATGCACCGGCTGCGCAATGCTCGATACGATTGGTTTCCCCTGATTTAAGAACTGCAGACCATCGTATCCGATAATCTGGATATCCTCCGGCACCTGTTTTCCCATCTCTTCAAGTTCTTCCCGTACAATCGTTGCGAGGTGATCCGAACTGGTAAAGATTCCATCGATGGAATGTTCTCCCATGGAAGGGGAAATATAAGCCCGCAGCATATTGTGGATCAGTTTTCTGGATCCGTAGGATTCATAAACCGAAACAATCTGTTTTTCTGACATTTCCACACTGTTACAGGAAAGATCATGTTCCATACAATATTCAGTAAAACCGACTCTTCTTTTTCGTACTTCACTGTCTACGGATGACATTGTCATAAAGCACAACAGGTTTGTAGCTCCTCTTTTATGCAGATTCTCTGCTGCAAGCCAGCCGCCCTGCCAGTTATCTCCTGCCACACATGGGATGTGTGATTTGTAGTGACGGTCGATAGAAACAAAAGCCATGTTTTCGATCCGTTCTTCTTCTACCTTACTGTAAGTCACACCAATGATTCCGTCAACTTTATTTTGTTTTGCCATATCCATAAATGCCACTTCCCGTTCGGCATCATCACCGGACAGGCATAGCAGTACCTGTTTTCCGACTGCTGACAATTCGCTTTCCAGGGCATCCAGCAACAGTGCAAAATACGGATTGATCAGATTTGGCAGAATGACAACCACATAATCGGTCTTCTGCATCCGCATTCCCTTTGCCAGAGTATTCACCTGATACCCCAGTTTTTCTATGGACGCTTCTACCAGCTTTCTCCTCGCTTCACTGACACGTCCTCCATTCAGTACGTTCGACACGGTTCCCACCGATACACCGGCATCCCGTGCAACGTCTTTGATTGTTACCATTTGATTTTCCTCCCCCACACCATCCTATCAGATACTCAAGTTCGACACTGCTAGTTTCTGACATGACGCGTCCTTCACCGGAACCTGAAAAGGCTATATTTATTTTTATTATAGAATTATTTTCTCGTATTGTCTATGTATTGTTGTACACTTTATTTTCTATGATACCAGGGTCGTGAGAGTACGAAGTACGGATCAATCCGGTATCAAAGGGGGCAAAATACCTTTTGACCCCAACAGCTTTCCGTTTATATAAGAAAAGGTGAGTGTATCTTTTCTTTATCAGATTCAGATACACTCACCTTTCAGTACCGCTTTATTATGATTTTACTGCACCGGCAACTACACCAGCGATAATATATTTCTGTAATGCGACATACAGGATAATTACCGGGATGATTGCCATAACCAGTGCCGCCATCAGAAGATCCATATCATTGCTGTATGTTCCCTGGAACAGCTTGGTTGCGATCGGGATCGTGTACAGAGATTTATCTGTCAGGATCAGGCTCGGCAGCAGGTAATCGTTCCACAGAGACAGAGCATACAGGATAACCAGTGTTGCTGTGGTCGGTTTTAACAGAGGGAACACAATCTGAAAGAATGTTCTCAGTCTTCCTGCTCCGTCAATCTGTGCTGCCTCTTCCAGTGAGATCGGTACACCGCCTTTGATAAATCCATGGAACATGAATACCGCCATAGATACCGAGAAGCCCAGATGCATGAATATCAATGTTGCTCTGTGGTTCAGGATTCCAAATGTTCCACCGTAGATAGAGATCAGCGGGATCATAACTACCTGGAACGGGATTACCATGGAAAACAGCATTACCATGAAGATGATCTGATTGATCTTCCATGCTTTTCTTACAAAGATATAAGCTGCCATGGAGGAGAACAGAATGATCAGGAACACACTCACACAGGTAATGATCAGGGAGTTCTTCAGGATGTTCATGAAGTTCATCTGCTGGAAAGCATCTACAAAGTTATCTGTTGTAAAACCTTTTTTACCACCCCAGCTCAGTGGCATTTTGATAATATCACGTTTGTGTTTGAAGGCATTCAGCACGATCATGTAGAACGGGAACATATAGATGATAAACAGCACTACAGTTACCAGTGTTTTCAGGAACGTTTTGATGCCTCTTACTGTCTTTTCCTGTCCTTCCATTATGCTTCAACCTCCTTCCGTTTGTTGATGATTGTCTGAGATACTGCAATAACCGCTGTAAAGATAAACAGGATGATTGCTTCTGTCTGTCCGACACCATACTGTTTTGCAGAAAAGGCTTTCTGAAATACATACATGGCAGCCATAACAGTAGATCCGTAAGGACCACCTTCTGTCAAGGACAGGTTCACATCGTAGATCATGAAACATCTGGTGATGGTCAGGAACATACAGATCGTGAAAGATGCTCTCATCAGCGGAAGTACGATATATCTTGTTGTCTGAGATTCGTTACAGCCATCGATCTTGGCTGCTTCTTTCAGGTCTTCGGATACACCGGTCAGACCTGCGATATAAATTAACATCATGTAACCGGAGAACTGCCATATTGTTACCAGTACCAGTGCTGCGAATGCAGAGGCACTTCCTGACAGCATGGATTTCTGCAGAACGGTAACGTTCAGTGCATCACCAAAGTAAACAATAACTTTGTTAAATACGAACTGCCAGATATAACCAAGGATGATACCACCGATCAGGTTCGGGGTAAAGAATCCGGCACGGAAGAAATTCTTTCCTTTAATTTTTCCGGTTACCAGCAGCGCCAGTAAAAATCCGATCACGTTTACCAGTATTACGGAAACTACCACATACAGCAGTGTCAGTCCCAGGGACTGCCAGAAGCTGCTGTCTGCAACTACTGCCGCATAGTTTTTCAGTCCTACAAAAGGTTTGTTGCTGGATACGCCGTCCCAGCTTGTAAATGTCAGATATACACCATATAAGAATGGTACGATTACCACGGCCAGGAATGCGAAGGTTGCAGGACCTGCAAATACCAGGAACGTGGAAACTTTGCTCCATAAGCTTTCTTTTTTACTATTCATCTCGTTGCCTTTCTTTCCCTCTTTTAGTAGCAGTTGCCGGGTCAGTGTTCATTACTCTGCCCGGCAACTTCTTAACTAGCAACCAATTATGTATCTGCCTTTTTGATTATTCGGAAAGGTTTGTCCAGTAATCCTGAACTTCTTTTGCGAATTCGGCACGGTCAATCTGTTTGTCCAGATATTTCTGCATGATCGCACCAACTTCTGACCACTGATCTCCAGGATAATTAGAAGGCTGATCAAACAGTTTTCCTTCTACTGTGTATCTCTGGATACTCTGTCCCAGCATATTTGTAGCTTCTTCTGTGATGTTGGAGAATGCAGGTACTAAAGAGCAATCATCAACCAGTACTTTGTTTCCTTCAGCTGTGTTTGCCAGCCAGTCAAGGAAATCTTTTGCTGCTGCCTGCTGTTTTTCATCGTTACATTCTTTATCGATCATAACCTGTTTGGTAGCACCACCACAGATGTAATCATTTACGTTAGCATTTTCTTCTGTTCCGTTCTGCGGTACCGGCATGATTCCGATTTCAGTATCGTCTTCAATGTAATCAGAAATCTCTGCCCATGCCCAGTTACCATTGAAATAAATAGCTACTTCGCCTTCTGCCAGGTCTGCGCAGTTCGTAGCGTAGTCCGCTGCGAGCGGGTCATCCTTATTGATATTGTACTGAGCCAGAAGATCGAAGGTATCCATCAGAGCTGTGAATCTCTGGTTGGACATCAAATCTACGTTACCAGCCTTCAGGTCATCGATGAACTTGGAAGTTGTCTCCATCGTGCTGTCCTGCTCCTCATATACCTGTGTGAGGTAATGTCCTCCAAGAGCATAGTCCTCCATGTTCAGTGCTACCGGATACTCCATGCCGTTCTTAACGAGCTTCTCCAGCAGAACTGCCAGATCATCCATGTTCGTTACAGAAGACGGATCCCACTCTTCGCCGAGGGTCTCTTCGATCGCGGTCTTATTGTAAATCAGGCCACGGCCCTCAATGCAAAACGGGAAGCTGTAAAGCTTGCCATCTACAGATACACCGTAGGTCTCACCACCGTTTGCTGCCCAAGACTCATTGCTTAAGTCTGCACCATACTCCTCGCAGATATCAGACACATCCTGTACATCGCCCATGATCAGGGTCGGTGCATTGTTCGCTGCATATCTGGCTGCGATCTCCTGAGACGGTGAACCGCTGTCGCTGATCGTATAAACATCCAGTGATGCTCCGGTCAGCTCGCCCCACTCTGCTGCTGCATCTACCAGGTAATCCTGGAGCTCACTCTTTGTGTTCAGCATTGTGATGGAAACCCCATCGTAGCTTCCTGCCTCGTACGCAGAAGCGTTCACGTTCACGTTCACGCCCATAAGGCCAACCATCATGCTCAGTGCCATTGCTGTTGAAACTGCTTTTTTCATATTCATCCTCCTGTTTTTTCTGTTGCTTGTTTTGTTGAAATGAGTTATTTTGTGCCGTTCTTTTGAATCGTTTCATTTCTTGTTTTTTGCAACATTTATTGTGATTACAGAATAGCACAATCTTTTTCTGATATCAATGCACAATTATGTACAATATCGTCTCCTGTTTTTGTGCACTTTTAACCTGTTTTCGTTTTCTGTTTCGTATTCCGGTTTTTGAACGTTCATTTTCATTCTTTCGTTTTTTATTATGAATATTCATTTCTTTTGAATTTTCTGAATTGAATAAACGAAAAATTCATTTTTTTCGTTGCAATATGCCCCTTAATAAAAGTATACGAATGCCCGCTTGATTTACTTGCAGGATGCCAGCTGAAATGATACGATGAAAGTAGCTAGGATTGCGAGAGCACTGATGCAGATTCAGGATGCCTATATAAACAGGCATCCGCATCATATCCCTCTTCTGTTTATGATGGATGTCATCCATGGCTACCGCACGATTTTTCCGGCTCCGATCGCGCAAGGCGCTTCCTTTGACCCGGAGATAAGCAAAAGGGCTGCTTCTGTCGCCGCACGCGAGACATCTGCCGCAGGAATCCACGTTGTCTTCTCTCCGATGGTTGACCTCGTCCGCGACCCGCGCTGGGGGCGTGTCATGGAGTCCACCGGCGAAGATCCATATCTGAACAGCCGCTTTGCTGCGGCACAGATCCATGGCTTTCAGGGCGACGATATGAAAGAGGATGGGAAGGTGTGCGGCTGTATCAAGCATTTTGCCGGATATGGCGGTGCCGAGGCCGGAAGGGAATATAATACCGTACAGGTCTCAGAGCATACGTTCCGTGAGTATTACCTGCCCTCCTATGAAGCCGGAATCAAAGCCGGAGCCGGTATGGTCATGACAAGCTTCAACACCGTCAACGACATCCCTGCCACAATTAACCAAAAGCTCATGCGTCAGATGCTCCGTGAGGAGATGGGCTTTGACGGCGTACTGATCTCCGACTACGCTGCAATCCTTGAGACAGTCGCACATGGTGCTTCCTCCGATAAAAAAGATGCCGCACACAAAGCACTGCTCGCCGGTGTCGACATCGATATGATGACCGGCTGCTATGCCGGGGAGCTTGCAAAGCTCGTAAAAGAAGGCACGATTCCGGAGTCACTGATCGACGAGAGTGTCCTGCGC
>OGXX01001389.1_pt1 | contig 24651 bp, 20 predicted proteins | sample 1576301 | NCBI WGS metagenome assembly OGXX01 (sample SAMEA3541469, study PRJEB24748) | human gut metagenome | biome: human gut; feature: human-associated habitat; material: faeces | place: China | collected 2012
GGACGGTCCACGAAGACGACCACGTCGGATGGGGACCAATACACCTACAAGTACAGCGGAAGATGTGCTGAGGGGGATCTGAATATGAAAACTATGTTTTACGATATGGAAGTTCATGTACACTCAGGAGAACGGTGTGCCTTTTACTTTAATATGAAAAAACCAGATACATTTTTAGTCGGGTCTGCTGTACATTGGGAACAAGAGGGACATGTTTTGGTGAAGCTCTTGGACCCGACTGGCCAGGCAGATGGATGGTTTCTTTTTTCACCTGCCTTTCTGTACCGGATGGAGCAGAATACTTGCTATTTGAGGCAACTTTCCCAAATAGACTCGCAACATGAGGACCTGGCTGAGGGGAAATCAAATTGGGATACGTTGCTGCACCATGCCAAAGAACGGGGGAGGGAGTCCAGATTCTCAACAGGTCTGGGAAACGGCTCATCAGTGGTCTGGTGACACATTATACAGACCGGGCAGTTGTTGTGCAAAGTATTGGACGAGATGGGGTAGCTGGAAGCGTTCGCAGCATTTATAAAAGCAGAATTGGTTGCCTGTTTTGCGGCACGGAATCTGAGCAAAAGCGAATGCGCCGGTATTGGGAGGTGCAGCATGTGGGGAGAGTTTGATTTGCTGGAGCGGGATTGTTTGCTACAGTTTCATATAGACAAGAGCGCCCCGGATACTTTTGTGGTGGGAAAAGCAGTGGGATTTTTTGACGATTTCTTTTTGGTTCAAAAAGTATCTCCCCGTGGGGAGTGGGATGGATTTGGACTGTATCCAAACTCTGACCTGGTCGCTGTGAGCCAAGATGCGGAATATCTGGGCATGCTGGCAAGGCTTCTGGAGCGAAAGAACCAAACTCCACCACCTGTTCCAAAGTTGGCAGAGACGGGGCTGAAAACAGTTTTGATGCACGGCATGGAACATAACCGTATGGTAGGACTGGAACTTTACAAAAGTGGTAATCAGGACGTGGTGGGGTATGTGCTGGCACAGTCAAATTTGTGTTTGCCTGAGACAAGTTGGCCCATTTGGGGAAGCGGACGGCGTCTGCTATGTTAAGACCAGTGCCATAACCCGCGTATATTTGGAAGATGGGGACTTGCTTTGCCTGGAGCTGTTATCCCAGGATGCAGACGGTTCTGCATCCGGAACATAGGGATGAGCCAAACGGATGTGGGCGAGAGCTGGTCTCTTGGGATTTTAGAAGTTTCTGAGCAGGATCAGACAACTTGCTGTGCCACATGGTATATTTTAGTTCAAAAGGTCTCTTTTGCCTGGCGGGAAAAGAGACCTTTTGGCGTGATAGGCGCGCCCATTTTCGCTGCCGCTCTCAGTTTTGCACCCAACTCAAAGCATAAACCAGGGAAGTGTTTACGTTTTGAAAAGGAGAGGCAAGGGAGGGGAGCAGATGGTGATTCTGTCAAAAGGCGCCGGAGCAAAGCGGGCTTTGCTCCGGCGTGGTGGCACCCCCGGCGAGACTCGAACTCACTACATTCCGCTTAGGAGGCGGACCCTCTATCCTGGTGAGGTACGGGGGCTTGGGGAGAGGGGAGTTAGGGAACTCGACCTAAAATATTGTAGCGGATGCGGGTGTTCCTGTCAAGCATCCGGCAAAAAAACAGGGAGAAATCCGCTATGATAAGGTGGCGTCGTAGATGGCATTTTTGGGAAGGCCCGTTTCCAGAGCGGCCTGACGGGCAGCGTCCTTCCTGGAGAGTCCTTCTTCTATGAGCGTCAGGGCCCGATGCGCTGCCTCTTCCAAGGTGCTGACGGGGGCGTGCTCCGGCGTGGCGCCCGCCAGGACCAGGACGAATTCCCCTTTGGGTGCTGCCTGACGGTACCGCTGCGCAGCCTCGCCCAGTGTGGTGCGGATCACTTCCTCGTGGAGCTTGGTCAGCTCCCGGCACAGGGAGACCCGGCGGTCCGGACCGAAGACGGCGGACATATCCTCCAAAGTGGCCAGTAGCTTGTGAGGCGCTTCGTAAAACACCATGGTGCGGGTCTCTGTCCGCAGGGCCTCCAAATGCTGATTCCGGCTCTTTTTCGCCGTAGAGAGAAAGCCCTCGAAGGTGAAGCGCCCTGTGGGCAAGCCGGAAATGCTGAGGGCCGTAATCACGGCGCAGGGACCGGGGACGGCGGAGACGGGGATGTCAGCTTCAGCGCATTGCCGGACCAAGTCCTCACCTGGGTCAGAAATGGCAGGGGAACCGGCGTCCGACACCAGGGCGCAGACCTCCCCGGCCTGAATTCGATCCAGGATTTTCCCGCCGCTGGAAGCTTTGTTGTGCTCATAATAGCTCACCAGGGGCTTTTTTAGCTCCAGGTGGTTCAGCAGCTTCAGGGTGACCCGGGTGTCTTCTGCTGCAATGAAATCTGCCTGGGCCAGGATTTCCCGGCAACGGACAGAGATATCCCCCAGGTTGCCAATGGGGGTGGGAACCAAGTAGAGCATTCCGGCCATAGTCAGTCTCCTAAGTGGTAGATTTCCCGGTATCGGGATGTGGGGGAACCGTCAGGGTGGAATAAAATGAGATCCGGTAGCAGGCGTAATCCTGGCTTTGCCCCCTTACGGCACTGCAGCAGGACCAAGCTGGCCGAGGAAGCGGGTTTGTGGCGCACCAGCTGCAGTAGCTTGGGCTCCAAGTTCCATTGACGGCCCAGAGCCATGAGATCGGCCAGGCGCTCCGGCCGGTGAACCAGAAAAAAGTCTCCTCCAAAGCGCAGGAGCCATGATGCGGCCTGGTACACATCGGAAAGGGTGCAGGCGCTTTCCTGCCGGGCCTGGGACCCTGCCACCCCAGAAGAAGGGAGTCCGCCAGAAAAATAAGGGGGATTGGAGACAGCGCAGGAGAAAGCGCCCCCCGGCAGTATGGTCCGCACCTGCCTCAGGTCCCCCAGGACGCTCCGTAGCCGGCCCAGCCCGTTCCGGTCAATGTTTTCCAGAGCTGCCTGATGGGCCTGCTGACAGAGCTCCACGCCGGTGACGGTGCAGTCTGAGTATCTGCCGCAGAGCAGGAGCCCCAGCACACCCCCGCCGGACCCCAGATCCGCCACCTGGGCAGCTTTCGGAAGGCGGACAAAATCGGCCAGCACCATGGAATCTGTGCTCAAAGGGAAGCTCTCACCCGGTGCAAAGGTGAGGCCGCCCCAAAGTGTATCCATTGTCATAGAATAAAGGATGGGGCTGTCTCAAACGGACTTTGAGACAGCCCCGGCAAGGACAGTACTTAGGCCTCTTCAATGGCCTCATTGGGGCAGGTGTCGGCGCAGGTGCCGCAGTCGACGCACTGATCGGCGTCGATGACGTACTTGTCGTCACCCTCTGTGATGATGCCCATGGGGCAAGCGTCGGCGCAGGCGCCGCACTTGACGCAAGCGTCAGTAATCTTGTAAGCCATGCTCGTTTCCTCCAAATGTAAATTTATGTACAGCCAGGAGCGTACATAGGTGTATGCAAGGCTATTCTAGCATGTTTTTCACAAAATGCAAATGAAATTTCCGTTACATCAGAAAAAAGATGGAAACAGGGGCCAGTATATTCCGAAGTAGCCATGGATAGAATCCACTGGGTGAGGTGAGAAATTTGGCAGCAGTTTCCTATGAGCGAAAAACCCGGCAGCTTTTGATTCGTGCAGCGGCGGAGGCTCGGGCCTTGGGGCACAGCTATGTGGGCAGCGAGCACCTGCTGTTAGGCCTCTTAACCCAGACGGATACCTTGGCAGGGCGGATATTGCGGAGCGCGGGCCTCCAGGCGGAGACACTGCGGCTGATGGCGGCGGCTCTGTGGGGCAGAGGAGCGCCGGGCCTGCGGCTGCCTCAGGGCCTGACCCCAGGCGCGCGGAGGGTTCTGCGCCAGGCAGCGGGAGAGGCGCGCCATACGGGGAGTGGCCGCATCCGGCCGGAGCATGTGCTCCTGGCTCTGGCAAGGCAGCAGGAGGCCTCCGGCCGGCAGCTCATGGAGCTGTCCGGTATCTGTGTAGACGGGGTATTTACCCAAACCATTGACCGGGTAAACCGGCATCGGGAGGAAAAGCGGAAAGGGAAGGTGGAGACTACGAAACTTTTGGAACAATTCAGCGAGGACCTGCTGGAAAAGGCTTCGTCCATGGAGCCCATCATCGGTCGGGAACGGGAGCTGGAGGCAGTCATCGGCATTCTGAGCCGGAAAAACAAGAACAATCCTGCCCTCATCGGCGAGCCGGGTGTGGGGAAAACGGCCATTGCTGAGGCCCTGGCGCAGCGGATGGTAGCAGGCCGGGTGCCGGTGCAGCTCCGGGATAAGCGGCTCCTGAGCCTCAACATGGCGAATTTGGTGGCAGGAACCAAGTACCGGGGGGAGTTCGAGGAGCGGGTACGGGATTTACTCCAGGAGATCCGCCGGGCAGGCAATGTGATTCTGTTTGTGGATGAAATGCACACCATTGTGGGGGCCGGGGCTGCAGAAGGCGCCATTGACGCCGCCAATATTTTAAAGCCTGCCTTGGGACGGGGGGAGCTGCAAATGCTGGGGGCCACCACCCTGGCCGAATACCGGAAATACATTGAGAAGGACCCGGCCTTGGAGCGGCGCTTCCGTCCGGTTCTGGTGGAAGAGCCCAATGCAGAGGAGGCTCTGGCCATTTTAAGGGGCATTCGGGGCGGCCTGGAGCGGCACCACCATATGAAAATCACCGATGAAGCGCTGCAGGCGGCGGTGGAGATGTCCCGGCGGTACCTGCCGGAGCTGTTCCTGCCGGATAAAGCCATTGACCTTCTGGATGAGGGGGCTGCCCGGGCTCACTTGGAGGAGATGCGGGCGTCCAAGGGAGCCTATGAGCAGGAAAAGGAATCCTTGGAGCTGGAGCTTAGTGACGCCGTCCGGGACAGCCGGTTTGAGCGGGCGGCAGAACTGCGGGACCGCATGCACTGGATGCTGAGCCGGGGGGGCGACAAACGGGGGCGCATGGTGACGGCGGCGGACATTGCAGGGGCTGTATCGGCCCGGACGGGGATTCCTGTGGGGAATCTGGCCATGGAGGAGCGGCAGAAGCTCCTGGGTTTGGCCGATGCCCTGGCCGGCCGGGTCATTGGCCAGAGCGAAGCGGTGGAGGCGGCCGCCGCTGCAGTCCGCCGGGGCCGCAGCGGCCTGGCGGATCACAACCGGCCCATTGCCTGTATGCTCTTTACCGGGCCCACCGGTGTGGGTAAAACAGAGCTCTGCCGGGCCTTGGCTCAGGAGCTTTACGGCAGCCAGGAGGCCATGATCCGGCTGGATATGACGGAATACATGGAGAAGCAGTCGGTCTCCCGCCTCATTGGCGCGCCTCCCGGCTATGTGGGCCATGAAGAGGGAGGCGTCTTGACGGAGAAGGTACGGCGGCGGCCCTACAGCCTGATCCTCTTTGACGAGCTGGAGAAGGCCCACCCGGATGTGACAGGCATTCTCCTGCAGGTGATGGAGGACGGCGTCCTCACAGACAGCCTGGGCCGCCAGGTGAGCTTTAAAAACACCTTGGTGGTTATGACTTCCAACTTAGGTGGAGGCAGGCGGGAGGGAGAGGGCCTGGGATTCTTGCCCGGTTCCCGGGAAGACCGGGTCCAGGACTGCCTGAAGGATCATTTTACCCCGGAGTTTTTGGGCCGCATTGACAAGGTGGCGGTGTTTCGCCCATTGAGCCGGGAATCCCTGGAGAAAATTGCAGATAATCAGCTGGCCAGGCTCCAGGCGCGGGCGGAGAAGAACGGGCTGCATTTGTGCTTTGCCCCGGAACTGCCAGGCGTTCTGGCTGGCTGGTGCGGCAGCTCCGGGGCCCGCCAGATTCGCCGGAATCTCCAGAATCAGATTGAGAATCCCCTGTCCCAGTACCTGCTCCTGAACCCTCCAGGCACCAGGACGGTAAAGATTCAGTGGGATTTCTCCCAAAACCAACCGGAATTTACCCAGGAACGCCAGTAAGTTGACTGACGGCTCAGAAGGAATCAACAGCGGGGGGAACCATGAAAAAATGAGGTTTCTCCCGCTTGATATTTTTTACACTGGTGCGGCAGCGCCCTGGCTTCCCACGGAGGAAGGTGCGAAGCGCCATAGGATCTCATCACTTGCCACTGACAAGTACAGAGAGTGAAAACTGGGATGTCTCCTGTGGAGGCGAGGTGAAGCGGAGAGGGGCAGCTGGTCCGTGGCGAAAACAAGGGGCATTTGCACGCTGGAAGAAAATGTCAGAATTCCGCGAACATACGTTTAAAAACTTGGGAGTTTGTAGGAAATGACCGGAAAATCCGCAAAATTTTCTATCAGCTTCTTGGAAAAAGAGATTGATTTTTTCCTGGCCCGGGGTTATACTACAACTACGTGGAGCGTCGGGGTAAAAATGTGGAGCAAAGTGGAGCGAGGTGAGAACGATGATCGGCAAGTACACGGCAAAGGTGGACGAGAAAGGCAGGTTGTTCGTTCCCGCCAAGCTGCGGGGGGAGCTGGGGGAGACCTTTTTTGTCACCATCGGCACCAACGGCGGCCGTCGCTGCCTCACCGTTTACACCCAGGCCGGGTGGGAGAGTCTTTGCGCCCGGTATGATGCCCTGCCCCTGTCCCAGAAGTCCGGCACCACCAGCTTCCTGTTTTCCAACGCGGTGGAGTGCAGCCCGGACAAGCAGTTTCGCTTCCTTGTTTCGTCCAATCTCTACCAATATGCCGGGATCGACCGGGATGTGGTGATTGTGGGCCGGGCAGGCCAGGCGGAGATCTGGGACGCCGATACTTATGCCGAATTCGAGCAGGCGATGCTGACCCCGGAGAATCTGCTCGCGTCTCTGGAGGCCATCGGACTGTAATGGAATTTCAACATAAGTCAGTGCTCCTTTCCCAGTGCCTGGAGGCGCTTGCTGTGAAGCCCGATGGCATTTATCTGGACGGCACCCTGGGGGGAGCCGGACATTCCAGCCAAATTGCCAAGCGCCTGACCACAGGCCGCCTCATTGGGGTGGACCGGGATGAGATTGCACTTTGCGCAGCCCGGCAGCGGCTTGCGCCTTACATGGACCGCGTGACTTTGGTTCACGCCAATTTTCAGGACCTGGACCGGATTTTACAGGATCTGGGCATTCCGGCAGTAGACGGAATTCTGCTGGATTTGGGCGTGTCGTCCCCCCAGCTGGATGACGGTCAGCGGGGGTTTTCCTATATGGAGGACGCCCCCTTGGATATGCGCATGGACCGCAGTGCCGGGTTGACTGCCTTTGAAGTGGTAAACACCTGGCCCCGGGAGGAGCTGCGCCGGATTCTTTATGCCTATGGTGAGGAACGTTACGCTCCCCAGATTGCCGCGGCCATAGACCGCCGCCGCGCCGCTGCCCCAATCTCCACGACCCTGGAGCTGGTGGACGTCATCCGCTCGGCAATGCCTCCCCGGGCTCTGCGGGAGAAGCAGCACCCGGCCAAGCGTAGCTTTCAGGCCATTCGCATTGCAGTCAATGATGAACTGACCGCAGTGGAGCGGGTGATGGGAGACGCAATTTCCCGTCTGGCCCCCAGGGGCCACCTGGCTGTGATTACCTTCCACTCTCTGGAAGACCGAATTGTGAAAAATGCTATGCAGGATGCGGCAAAGGGCTGCACCTGCCCGCCGGAGTTTCCGGTTTGTGTCTGCGGTAAAAAGCCGCAGGTGAAGCTCCTCACCCGTAAGCCGGTGACGGCCAGCCGGGAGGAGCTGGAGGACAATCCCAGAGCCCGCAGCGCCAAGCTTCGGGCCTGTGAAAAGCTTTGACTTTGAATGGGAAGAGAGGGCCAGGCTGTGGCGCAGGACAGACGCAAAATAGAATACCGCACCCAAGGCTCTGCGGCCTATGACCCCTCATTCTACGTAAGCGAGGAATCGGTCGCCCAGCAGATTCCTGCTGCCAAGCCCCGTCCCCGGCACAAAAAACAGCCGGTGGCCCGGCAAAAGATGGTGGTGTCGCCCTTTGCCCTCCTGGGCATTGCGGTGTCACTCCTGATGCTGGTGTTGGTGCTTTTTGGCTATGCACAGGTCTACGAATCTGCCAGCCAGCTGGGCGAGATGCGGGACACCGTGGCGGAGCTCCAGGAGGAAAACCGGAAGCTGCAAAACGAATACGACAGCAGCATCAATCTGGAGAAAATCGAGACCAGGGCGAAGGAACTGGGAATGCAGCAGCCTACCGCCAAGCAGTCTGTGACGCTGCATATTCCCGCTGAGGATACGGCGGTGATTGCGCCTCAGGCTTCTACCAACCCCTTCCGGGCTGCCTGGGACGCCATTGTGGAGACCTTCCAGGGCCTGCTGGAATATTTGCACTGAGCCGGACATACAGTTTCACATAGGTTTGTACGCGGTGGGCAGTGAGGTATGTCTCGCTGCCCACCGGTTGCACAGACCTAAATCCAGAAAGTACCAGGTGGCGCTATGAAATCCAAATCCAATGCAGAACAGGAAAAGAGAAAAAAACAGGGAAGGCAGGAGCGCATCCGGGCCGACCGTGGCATGCTGAGCCGCACCGGAGTGATTTTAATCCTGTGCGGCATTGTCGCATTTTTGCCTGTGGTGGGAATGCTCACCAATTTGATGGTCTTCCGCCACGACGAATATTCTGAAAAGGCGTTAAACAACCAGACCCGCACCACCACCGTCACCGCCTCCCGGGGTAGCATTTACGACCGGAATATGAATGTGATGGCGGTGTCCACCAGCGTGGAGAATGTGTTTCTGGATCCGAAGGAGCTCCATGACAACCAGGTGGATCTGAACCTGGTGGCCAATACCCTGGGGGAGATTTTAAATCTGGACCCGGCCTGGATTCAGGAGCAGGCGTCGGATATCACCATGCGTTATAAGATGCTGGCCACCAAGCAGCCTGACGAAGTGACCTCCAAGATCCGGGATTTCATTGTAGAAAACGACATCATCGGCATCCACCTGGAGCCGGATTCCAAACGGACCTACCCCTATTCCAGCCTGGCCGCCCAGGTGATTGGCTTTACCAACTCCAGCAACGTGGGTGCAGAGGGGATTGAGGCCTATTACAACAACACCCTTCAGGGAACTGCCGGAAAGGTCATCACTACCAAGGGCAATTATGAGACGGAGATGCCCTATTCCTTTGAAAAATACTACGAAGCCTCCGATGGCAACAGCGTGGTGCTGACCCTGGACACCACGGTGCAGTACTACCTGGAGAAGAATATGGAGGCTGCCGTTGAGAAATATGATGTGCAGAATGGGGCGTTTGGCCTCGTCATGAATGTCAAAACCGGGGAAGTTCTGGGGATGGCTACTCTGGGCGGCTATGATCCCAACAACTATCTGGAGATCGGAGACCCGGCGGTGCAACAGGAGCTGGACCGGCTGAAGGGAGCTTATTCCACCCTGCAGGAGGGAAGTGAGGCCTACGACAAGGCGGTCAACGCCTATCAGGAGGCCTTGATTGCGGCCCGGCTGGCCCAGTGGCGCAACCGGGTGGTCTCCGACGGTTACGAACCCGGCTCCACCTTTAAAACCATCACCATGGCCGCAGCCATTGAGGAGGGGACTACCACCGTAAACGACAGCTTCTACTGCGGCGGGTCGGAGATGTTTGTAGAACGTGGCAGTACGCCTCTGCACTGCTGGCGGCATTCCGGCCACGGCGCGGAGAGCACCTTTGAAGCTCTGCAGAATTCCTGCAACATCGCCTTTGCCCACATCGGCTTAAAGCTGGGCGGTGAGAAATTCTATGAGTATGTGAAGGCCTTTGGTTTGCTGGAGCCTACGGGGCTGGGAATGTCCGGCGAGTCCGGCGGCGTCTTCTTCCCCAAATCCACCATTACCGATTCTTCCGCCGATGGCTACGGCGCGGCGCTGATTGCCGGCTCCTTTGGCCAGACCTTTAAGGTGACACCAGTGCAGCTGGTCCGGGCGATTTCTGCTGTGGTGAACGGCGGATATCTGATGCAGCCCTATGTGGTCAGTGAGATTCTGGATGACAGCGGCAATGTGGTGGAAAAAACAGAGCCTACCGTCATCCGTCAGGTGATCAGTGAGGAAACCAGTTCTATCATGCGGGACATGATTCTCTCTGTGGTGGAGGAAGGTACGGCGGGAAATGCCAAAATTGCTGGATATTCCATCGGCGGCAAAACCGGTACATCGGAAAAAGTTGATGTTTACGACGAGAACGGCGAAGCAGTAGACGATAAAATTGTGTCATTTGTGGGGATTGCGCCTATGGATGATCCGCAGTATATTGTACTGGTGGCTCTGGACACCCCTTCGGCAGAGACCGGCTATTATATTTCCGGCGGCGTCATGGCTGCCCCCACGGTTCGGGGCGTTCTGGAGGATATCCTGCCCTATTTGGGCGTGTCCCGTGATTATACCGGCGTGGACATGAGCAGTGTGGAGGTGGATATGCCTTCCCTCACCGGCATGACCGAGCAGGAGGCTAAGGCGGCCCTGCAAGACGAGAGTCTGACCTATGAACTGGTGGGAAGCGGCAGCACGGTGACCGGCCAAATCCCTCAGGCAGGGGCGAAGCTGCCAGGCAATTCCGAGGTCATTTTGTATATGGGGCAGGAACCGCCGGAGGATCTTGTCACCGTGCCGGATTTCACCGGTATGACCATTGGCCAGGCCAATCAGGCTGCGGCCAACGCAGGGCTCTACATTCTGGTCAAGGGCGCCACAGAGGACAGCGGCTACGTCACGGCCACCGGCCAGGACGTGGAACCGGGAACCTCAGTGGTGCGGGGCTCCACCATCCGTGTGGACTTTGTGGACCACACGGCACAAGACTAAATGAAAAGGAGACGGCAAGATTGAAGCTGTCTGAACTGCTGCAGGGGGTGGAGGTTCTGACCTCCACTGCCCCGGCCACCTGGGACATCACTGGCGTGGCCTATGATTCCCGGGAGGTTCAGCCGGGAGACGTCTTTGTGGCGATTTCCGGCTTTGCCACCGATGGCAACCGGTATATTGACAAAGCCATGGCCCGGGGGGCCAGGCTGGTGGTGACGGAGAGAATTCCCACAGAGCCGGCGCCCTATGTTCAGGTGCCCTCCGCCCGCCGGGCTTTGGCGCAAATGGGCGCAAATTGGTACGGTCACCCTGCTGAACGCATGACCATGGTGGGCGTCACCGGCACCAATGGCAAAACTTCGGTGACACTTCTGCTGAAATCGGTGCTGGAGCAGGTCACCGGGGCCCGGGTGGGCCTTGTTGGCACCATTCAGAACATGATCGGCCAGGAGGCGCTCCCCACAGAGCGCACCACACCGGAGAGCTTTGCCCTCCAGGGCCTGCTGGCCCGGATGGCTGCGGCAGGGTGCCGGTATGTGGTGATGGAGGTCTCCTCCCATGCCCTGGCCCTGGACCGGGTGGGGGGCATCCACTTCCAGGCTGCCGCCTTTACCAATCTGACAGAGGATCATTTGGACTTCCATGGCACCATGGAGAACTACGCCAGGGCCAAGGCCTTACTCTTTGGCCGGTGCGACGTAGGTGTACTGAACGCAGATGACCCGTACTGCTCTCGGATGCTGGAGGGGGCTGCCTGCCGCTCCATTTTGACCTCGGAGCAGGCGGGGAAGGGAGATCTGGTGGCCCAAAATCTGCGTTTGGGTCCGGATCAGGTTTCTTTCGACCTCTTGGCAGGAGAGAAGACGCTGCCAGTCCGGGTGGGCATTCCCGGCCTCTTTACAGCGTATAATGCATTGACGGTCCTGGGCCTTGCCCAGGCGCTGGGACTCCCCCTGGAGCAGTCGGCAGAGGCCCTGGGCCGCGTTCAGGGCGTCAAGGGACGGATTGAGGTGGTCCCTACTCCGGGGACTGGCTTTACAGTGCTCATCGACTATGCTCATACGCCAGATAGCCTGGAAAACATCCTCTGCTCCGCCCGGGGATTTGCCAGAGGCCGGGTGGTGGCAGTTTTTGGTTGCGGCGGCGACCGGGACCGGCAAAAGCGGCCGGTGATGGGGCGCATCGGCGTGGAGCTGTCAGATTGGGTGGTTTTTACCTCCGACAACCCCCGCACCGAACATCCCATGGCCATTTTGCTGGAGATTCTGGCAGGCGCCACCGGAAGCAAAACGCCCTGGGTGGCGGTGGAAGACCGCCGGTCAGCCATTCGCTTTGCATTGGATCACGGCAGGCCGGGAGATGTGATTGTTCTGGCGGGCAAGGGACATGAGACGTATCAGGAAGTGGATGGCGTAAAGCGCCATTTGGATGAACGGGAGGAGGTCGCCGCGTGGCTGGCCGCCTATCACAGAAGAAGAGAGGTTTGAGGCGATATGAGCAGAATCACACTGGCCCAGGCGGCCCAGTGGTGCGGTGGTACCGTGGACCCCAAGTATGCCCAGATTTCCTTTTTGGGAGCAAGTAACGATTCTCGGAGCGTGAAGCCCGGCCAGCTGTTTGTGGCGCTGGAAGGGGTGCGGGACGGCCATGATTTTATCCCCGCTGCCCTGGCCGCCGGTGCGGCTGCCGTCCTGTGCAGCCACAGCGGGGGGGATTTTCCGGCCATTGTGGTAAAAGATACCAGGAAGGCCCTGGGGGACATTGCCCGAGAGGAGCGGAAACGCCTGAATGTGAAGGTGGTGGGCGTCACAGGCTCCGTGGGCAAGAGCACCACCAAGGAAATGATTGTAGGCATCCTCTCTCAGAAATACCGCACGGGCAAAACACCGGTGAATCATAACAACGACATCGGCATGCCCATGGCCATCCTGGCACTTCCGGAGGATACAGAGGTAGCGGTCCTGGAAATGGGGATGAATCACTTCGGGGAAATGGCCTACCTCACCTCCATTGCTGCGCCGGACATTGCTGTGATCACCAACATTGGCACCATGCACATTGAACACTTGGGCTCCCGGGAGGGCATTCTCCACGCCAAGCTGGAGATTCTCCAGGGCCTGCGCCCTGGCGGACACCTGATCTACAACGGAGATGAGCCCCTTCTATGGAATCTTCGGGGGAGCGGTAGTACGGCGCCCCATTACTTTGGCTTGGAGAATCCAGCCTGCGATGTAAAGGGCTCCGTGCGTCAGGAAGCTGAGGGCTGCACGGAACTGGCTGTGACAGCCGGGGAGGAGTCCTTTCAGGTTTGCCTCCCTGTAGAGGGCCGTCACTTTGTCTCCGACGCCCTGGCCGCCGTGGCGGTTGCCAGGCTGCTGGAGGTACCGGTGGAAGGGATCCGGCAGGGGCTGGCTGGGTTCCGGAGCATGGAGGGCCGCCAGGAGATCTATGAAGCCGGAGGCTATACCATCATCCGAGACTGCTACAACGCTGGTCCGGAGTCCATGGCCGCCTCTCTGACGGTGCTGGGAAAGAAAAACGGAAGGCGAATTGCCGTTTTGGGCGACATGCTGGAGTTGGGTGTCTGCACCCAGGCAGAGCACTACCGGGTTGGCCGGATTGCTGCCGGGAAGTGTGATTTGCTTTTGGCCCTAGGTAAAAATGCCGGACGAGTGGTAAACGGCGCCATTACAGGCGGCATGCGCCCAGTGGATGCCATGGCCTTTGACAGTGCGCCGGAGCTGGTGCGTGTCCTGCGGGCCAAGGCAAGGCCCGGCGATATTATCCTGTTTAAGGGTAGCCGGGGCATGAAAATGGAACAGGTTTTGGACCAGTTCCTGGAAAAGAAATAAAACGGAGGCCGTATATGCTGAATAAGAGCTTGATCTATGTCATTTTGACCACTCTCTGCGCCTTTGCTCTGAGCCTCACTCTGGGGTGGATTTTGATCCCCATGCTGCGCCGCCTGAAGGCTGGACAGGAGATCCGGGAGGTGGGCCCCAACTGGCACGCGACCAAGGCAGGCACCCCCACGATGGGTGGTCTCACCTTCATTGGAGGGAGCTTTCTGTGCCTGGTGTTTGGCGTGAGGTACATGAAGGAGGGAGACTTTTCGGCGCTGTATGTGCTGGTGCTGTCCCTCTGCTTCGGCCTCATCGGCTTCTTGGATGACTTTTTTAAGGTCCGCTATCACCGGAATCTGGGTCTCACTGCCATTCAGAAGGCTATGCTCCAGCTGGCCGTTTCGGCGCTGTTCCTGTATATTTTATTCCGGGCAGGGCTTCTCACCTGCGACCTGTATATCCCCTTTGTGGGAAAGACCTTTTACATTCATCCTATGGTGTATATGGTATTTGCCATGTTTGTGATGGTGGGCTGCGTCAACGCGGTGAATCTGACAGACGGGATTGACGGTTTGGCAACCGGCGTGACCATGCCGGTGATGGCGTTCTTTACCATCGTCGCCATTGCGGCGGGGAGAATGAATCTGGCGCTTTTCCCGGCGGCTCTGCTGGGCGGCCTGGGAGCCTTCCTCACCTATAACTTTCACCCGGCCAAGGCCTTTATGGGCGACACCGGCTCCCTGTTTTTGGGCGGCGCGGTATGTGGTCTGGCCTTTGCCCTGGACATTCCCCTGGTGCTCATATTGGTGGGCTTTGTGTACATTGTGGAGACCCTGTCCGATATCATCCAGGTGGTTTATTTCAAGCTGACCCACGGCAAGCGGATCTTCAAAATGGCGCCTATTCACCATCATTTCGAGATGTGCGGCTGGAGCGAGGAGAAGATCTTTGCCGTATTTGTCACGGTTACCTGCCTCATGTGCGTGGCCGCCTGGTTTGGCCTGCGGGGGCGGTACTGGCCCTAGTCCCAAAAGGAGGAACGTCCATGTCTTCTGAAGAGCTGATCCGGGAATCCCGCCGCCATCCCAAGATCGATGATCGGGGGATGATGGATGTGCCGTTTCTGGTGCTGGTGCTGCTGCTGGTGGCCATTGGACTTTTGATGATGTTCTCTGCCAGCTATGTGCGGGCTAACTATGAAACCGGCAATTCCCTCCACTTTTTTATCCGGCAGGCCGGCTTTGCCGCCGTGGGCCTGGCCGCCATGTTCGGCGCCAGCCGGTTCAGCTGTCACATCTGGCAGAAGCTGGCCAAGGTAATCTATGCCGTCAGTGTTTTGCTTTTGGTGGCGGTTCTCGTTGTAGGTGTGGAGGCTGGCGGCGCGAAACGGTGGATCAACCTGGCCGGCCAGCAGTTTCAGCCCTCGGAGGTGGCCAAATTCTCCCTCATCTGTATGATGGCGGCTATGGCAGCCCAGTATAAGGAGAAAATGGCGGATTTCCGCTACGGGGTGGTCCGGATGGGCGGCGTGATGCTCCTGATTTTGGCCCTGGTGGCCCTGGAGAAGCACCTGTCCGCCATTATGATCATCGGAATTGTCTCTGTGGTGATGATGTATGTGGGCGGCACCAAAAAGCGGTGGCTGTTCCTGGCCATGGGCCTGGCGGTGGTGTTCCTGGTGCTGTATGTCTCCGTCATGGGCTACGCCGGGGACCGGATTACCGCCTGGCTGAACCCGGAGGCCGATGCCCAGGACAAGGGCTATCAGGTTTTGCAGTCCCAGTATGCCATTGGCTCCGGGGGATTATTCGGCCTGGGCTTTGGCATGGGGCGGCAAAAGCATCTGTACCTTCCCGAAGAACACAACGACTACATTTTTGCCATTGTCTGTGAGGAGCTGGGCCTCATTGGCGCTGTGGGTATCATCATTCTCTTTGCCCTTCTCATTATCCGGGGCTATTGGATTGCCATGCATGCCGCCGACCGGTTTTCCACCATGCTGGCTGTGGGAATTACAACGCTTCTGGCAGTGCAGGTGGTGCTGAATATGGGGGTTGTGAGCAACCTTCTGCCGTCTACAGGCGTGGGCTTGCCCTTCTTCTCCTACGGCGGCACCAATTTGATGATGAACCTGGGCGAAATGGGCATCATGCTCAGTATTTCCCGCTGGAGCTCCAGCACCAGGGGTTAGGGGGAATGCCATTTGAATGTGATGTTTACCTGCGGCGGGACCGGTGGTCACATCAATCCTGCCATTGCAGTAGCCAACCTGCTCCGGGAGCGAAAACCGGACAGCCGGATTCTCTTCGTGGGAGGAGCGGGGGGAATGGAGTGCACCCTGGTGCCGAAAGCCGGCTTCCAACTGGAGACTTTGGACCCCAGGAGTTTCCGCCGGGGCTTCAGTCCCAAAGCCATCTGGCACAATCTCACCGGCGCTTACCACACCGCTCTTTCTCTGGGGAAGGCCCGGCGGCTCATCCGTACCTTTCAGCCGGATGTGATTGTGGGTACCGGAGGCTATGCTAGCTTTCCTCTTCTGAAGGAGGGGGCCCGAGTGGGGGTTCCCACCTGCATCCATGAGAGCAACGCCGTGCCCGGTCTTACCACCCGGATGGTGGCCGACCAGATGGACCGGATTCTGGTCTCCTTCGCCGAGAGCCGGTCCCAGTACAAGCGCCCCGAGCGGGTGCAGGTGGTGGGGATGCCTGTGCGCCAGGAGTTCCTCTATACGAGGAAGGAGGATGCCCGGCAGGCCTTGGGTCTGGATGAGCGCCCCGTCATCGTCTCAGCCTGGGGCAGTCTGGGAGCCCGGGAAATGAACAAGGTGATTGCGGATTTCTTCCGCCTGGAGCAGGAGGCGGGCTGCCCCTATCAACATATCCACGCCACCGGCTCCTATGGCTGGCGGTGGATGCCGGAATATGTGAAGGAGCGAGGGGTGGATCTGCCTGGGTGCAGCGGCCTGGAGATGGTGGAGTATATTTACGATATGCCCACCTGGATGGCGGCTGCGGACTTGATCATCGGTCGGGCTGGCGCGTCTACCCTCAATGAGATCGCCGCTTCCGGTACGCCCTGCATCATTGTGCCGTCTCCCAACGTCACTGACAACCACCAGGAGAAAAACGCCCGGGTTCTGGCGGACCGGGGAGCGGCCCAGATCATTCATGAGGCGGACTGCACGGGGCAGGCCTTGTTCCGGGAGGCGCAGGTCCTGCTCAATGACCCTGCAAGGTGCCGGGCCATGCGCCGGGCGTTGCTGAATTTGGCGGTGGTGGACTCCGCAGAGCGGATTTACGGCGCCATTTTGGAGCTTGCAAAGCAAAATTGACACACCCGGGCCGAACCTTCTGCATAGGATGGGCAAAACCAATTCTTGGGCGGAAGGAGCGGGCCAATGGAATCGATCATTGTGGAGGGCGGCCGGCCACTGGAGGGAAAGGTTTCCATTTCCGGAGCCAAGAACAGTGTGCTGCCCCTGCTGGCGGCTGCCATATTGTTCCGGGGCGGCTGTTTGTTACATAACTGCCCCCGGTTATCCGATGTGGCAGCGGCGGCAGAAATTTTGGAGCATCTGGGTTGCCGGGTGGACCGCACCGGGCACAGCATTTGGGTAGACGCCCAGGATCTGTGCCGGGATGAGATCCCCCGGGCTCTGATGGAGCGGATGCGTTCGTCCATCCTGTTTCTGGGGCCGTTGCTGGCCCGCACAGGCCGGTGTACCTTATATGAGCCAGGGGGCTGCTGCCTGGGAGCCCGGCCCATTGACCTGCACCTGGCGGGACTGGAGGCCTTGGGAGCGGAGTTCTCCTGGGACCGGGACCGGCTGGTGTGCCGGGGAAAGCTTCGGGGTGGGGCGGTGACCCTCCCGTTCCCCAGTGTGGGGGCTACGGAAAACCTGATTTTGGCTGCCCTGGGAGCGGAAGGAACCACCACGATTTATCACGCGGCTCGGGAGCCGGAGATTGGAGACCTGATTGGTTTCCTGACAGCAGGGGGCGCTCGGATTTATGGAGCGGGGACCTCCATGCTCCAGATTGAAGGGGGCTTCCCCGATGCGGCGGCCTACACGGTTTTGCCGGACCGGATGGAAGCTGCAACGTTCCTGGCTGCTGCTGCTTCGGCGGGGGGCGACCTCTGCCTGGAGCGGACCCGGCCCGGGGATTACGGTCCGGTCATTCAGGTTCTGCGAGCCGCAGGATGCCGGATTGAGGAGGGACCGGGAGAGGTGCGCATTCATGGACCGGAACGGCTGCAAAGCGTGCCGCCCATTCGCACAGCGCCCTATCCGGGCTTTCCCACCGATGCCCAGGCTCCGGTGATGGCGGCTCTGCTTCGCGCCCAAGGCGTGACGGTGTTTGAGGAGACCGTTTTTGCTGACCGCTACCGTCATGTGCCTGCACTGCGGGCCCTGGGTGGCAGGATTCAGGTCTCCGGGGCCATTGCGGCTGTCACCGGGGTGCCGGAGCTCCATGGCGCGGCCATGGAAGCCACAGACCTGCGGGGCGGGGCGGCCATGGTGGTGGGTGCCTTGGGGGCCCAGGGTACCAGCAGGATCGGAAGTGTACAGCATATCCTGCGGGGTTATGAGGACTTTGCCCGGCGGCTGGCGGCCCTGGGCGCAACCATTCGGATGGAACATGAAAGGGCAGAGTGCTGCCATGGAGGATTGTACTATGGATTGGGACGAACAGGAGAGGGGGCGCAGGAGAAAGCCCCCTGAAGGCGGGACCCAGCGCCAGGGCCAGACCGGCCAGGGGCGGCCCCCTCGGGAGGACCGAAGCAGGGCCCGGCAGCCCGATGCGGGCCGCCGTAAGCTGCGGGAAACTGCCAGCCGCCCGAAGAAGCGAGAGGAGCCCAAGCAGGAGACAAAAAGAACCCGCCCCCCGGACCGAACGCCCCGGCAGGATCAAAAACCGCCGCGCAAGCCGGAACAGCGTGTCCGGAACCCATCTGGAGATCGGGAGATGGCGGAAAAAGCCAGAGAAGCCCGCCGCAGACAGGCCGGGCAAAAGAAGCGGGAGGAGGAGCGCAAGCGCCGGGAAGAGACCCGGCGGACTCCACCCAAAGCATTGCCCCGGAGGAAGCTACTGTGGAAGCTGCTTACCACAGCTGCCGTGGTGGTGGCGCTTCTTGTGGGCCTGACCATTTTCTTCAAGGTCCAGAATGTGGTGGTCACTGGCAACGGGAAGTACACTGCAGAGACGGTGATTGCTGCTTCCGGCATCGAAACAGGGGAGAATCTGCTGACCTTTGGTAAGTCCCGGGCTGCGGGCCGGATTTTGGCAGAGCTTCCCTATGTGGATCAGGTGCAGATTGGTATAAAACTTCCGAATACGGTCAATATTGACATTGTGGAGCTGGAGGTGTCCTACGCCATCCGTTCCACCGAAGGTGGCTGGTGGCTGATGGATTGTGGCGGCAAGCTTCTGGAGCCGGTGGAGGAGTCCGAGGCAGCCAAGCATACCCAAGTGCTGGGCATTTGTGCCGAGCATCCCTCACCGGGAGGCTCCCTGGTGGCCGGCGAAGGAGCCGCCGCTGAAAGCGCTCCTACGGGGGAAGAGACTTCTGCACAGGAGACCGGGGAGAAGAGCGCCATTCACGGTTCTGCTGCTGAGCGGGGCGCCGCGGCTCTGGAGATTCTGCAGGCACTGGAAGAGACGGAGCATATGGGGGACGTGACAACTGTGGACGTATCCAGCCTGTATGACATTCAGCTTTGGTACGGCCAGAAGTATCAGATTCTGCTGGGCGGGCCTACGGAGCTGACCTATAAAATCCGCTATATGACCCAGGCGGTAGCCACCCTGGCGGATTATCAGAGCGGCGTTCTGGATCTGAGTCTGGAGCAGGACAGGAAGGCCATCTTCACCCCGTGGTAACCTGCCCAGGTTGTGAACAATTGAAAAACTTGGCGAAAAAATGAGAATTTCTATTGACCAAATGGGGATTTCACGATAGAATAAATGGGTATAAGTGTGCTCGGTTTCTGCCCCACCGGGGCGTGAATACAAAAGATTACATAGGAGGAGAGCAAAATATGTCTAGTTCTGCCATTGAGTCTTATCCGGATAAGGTTGTAAATATTAAAGTGATCGGCGTGGGCGGCGCAGGCAACAACGTTGTCAACCGCATGATTGAGTCCGGCGTGAGCGGCGTGGAATTTGTTGTCGTCAATACGGACAAGCAGGATCTCAACAAGTCCAAGTGCCCCAACAAGCTCCAGATCGGTGAGAAACTCACCGGCGGCATGGGCGCCGGCTCCAAACCGGAAATCGGCAAGAAGTCCGCTGAAGAGAGCCGTGCCGGGATCTCCAAGATTCTGGAAGGCACCGACATGGTCTTCATCACCGCCGGCATGGGCGGCGGCACCGGCACCGGTGCAGCTCCCATTGTGGCGGATCTGGCCCACGAAGCCGGTATTCTCACGGTGGGTGTGGTGACCAAGCCCTTTAAGTTCGAGGGCGCCAACCGGATGCGCCAAGCGGAGTCCGGCATTGCCTCTCTGTCCGAGAAGGTAGATTCTCTCATCATCATCCCCAACGACCGCTTGAAGTATGTTACTGAGCAGAAGATCACCTTTGCCAACGCCTTCGGCATTGCCGATGACGTTCTGAAGCAGGCTGTAACCTCCATTTCCGAGTTGGTGGGGTACTCCGAGCGTGTGGTCATCAACCTGGACTTTGCTGACGTGTCCGCTGTTATGAAAGACGCAGGCCGGGCTCATATGGGCGTTGGCATCGCCACCGGCCGGGAGAAGGCGGAGCAGGCTGCCATGAGCGCAGTGGCCAGCCCCCTGCTGGAGACCTCTATCAATGGCGCCACCGGCGTGCTTGTGAATGTCACCGGCTCTCCGGAGCTGACTCTGGACGATGTGGAGACGGCTGCCAGCATTGTGCAGGAGGCGGCCAATCCCGAGGCCAATATCATCTTCGGCGCTACCTACTCCGATGAGTTTGAAGATGAAATGCGAGTGACGGTCATTGCCACCGGCTTCGAGTCCAAGAAGGCTGAGAACAGCACCCCCTCTGCCAAGTCTGTGTCCCGTCCCGGCCCCTTTACTGCCGCAGGAGAGCGCGCAAAACCTACGCCGGTTGCTACTGAGGACGTGGATGACATCGATGAGATTTTCAAGATTTTCAATCGGTAAGTGACGCCATCCCCCTGCAGGGTATCCAGGAAATATGGGCGCACCGCACAAAGGAACGCGGTGCGCCCTTCCATGCTGTCTTTCTGTAAAAGCACGTCTGTGCGCAACGGGTGGAAAAATTCCGAAATTTTGAAAGATTTGCAGAATTTTTACATTTTCCCCTTTACTTTTCCTCTGTTATACATTAAAATAGAGGCGTGGTAGGCACAGATTCCCATCTAACAAATTCAATTATGGAGGATTATGACATATGAATAGCAGAAGTAGAAAAGCCAACCCCAACAGCCCCCTGTATCAGGCCATCCTGAAGCTGAAGACTCCGGAGGAGTGCTATAACTTCCTCATGGACCTGTGTACCGTTCCGGAGCTCAATGCCATGGAGCAGCGCTTTGAGGTCGCTCAGCTGCTGAACCAGGGAATGATCTACAACAAAATCCTGGAGCTGACCGGCGCCAGCAGTGCCACCATCAGCCGTGTGAACCGCTCCCTCAACTATGGTACCGACGGCTACCGCTTGGTGATTGAGCGAATGGAGAGCGTGGAGGAATGAGCGCCTATGGGTCTTTGGCTGCGTCTTATGACCGGCTGACCAGTGACGTTCCTTATGCCGAAATTTTGGCGTTTGTACAAACGCTTCTCACAGAACGGGGCGTAGCGCCCCGTTCTGTGTTGGACTTGGCCTGCGGCACAGGGACGATGTCCCTACTTCTGGCCCAGTCCGGGTACCAGGTGATCGGGGCGGATATGTCCGAGGAGATGCTGACTGTGGCCTATGATAAGGCGTCGGCCCTACCGGATAACCGCCCTTTCTTTGTGTGCCAGAGGATGGAGCGTCTTTGTCTGCCGGACCCGGTGGACTGGGTCCTGTGTTGTCTGGACAGCATCAATTATTTGACAGATCCCGCCGCCTGCCAGGAGACCTTCCGGCGGGTGTACCGGTCGTTATGCCCCGGCGGCGTCTTTATTTTTGACGTGAATACCCCGGAAAAGCTACAGGCCATGGATGGACAGGTGTTTCTGGATGAGGACGAGGATGTATTTTGCATCTGGCGGGGAAGCTATGAGAAGACGGAACGGATTTGCTACTACGGCATGGACCTGTTCCAGCGGCAGGGACGCCTGTGGCGCAGAAACCAGGAGGAGCACCGGGAGTTCGCCTATACCATTGGGGAGCTGCAGGCCTGTTTGACCCAGGCTGGTTTTGGCGGCATTGAGGTATTTGGTGACCGCCGCACCGCGCCTCCGGGTCCCGGCGAGCAGCGGGTATATTTTATGGCAGTCAGGGAGGAGACCACCCATGGGTGATTATATTGTGCGGGCAATGTCTGCTGATGGCTTTGTGAAGGCGGCAGCCATTCGCTCTACGGAGATTGTGCGGCGCGGGGCTGCAATCCAGGGTACCACAACTACGGCTACAGCGGCCTTTGGACGGGCTCTCACGGCAACCTCCTTGCTGGGGAACATGCAAAAGGTGGAGGATGGCTCCGTCACGCTGCAGATTAAGGGGGGCGGACCTTTGGGGACCATTCTCTGCGTATCCGACTCTGTGGGCAACGTCCGGGGCTATGTGCAGCACCCGGTTATCAGCCTGATGGAGAAGTACCCGGGGAAGCTGGATGTGGGCGCAGCTGTGGGCAGGGAAGGCATGCTCACCGTGATCCGGGACCTGCAGATGAAGGAGCCTTATGTGGGCAGCGTGCAAATGGTCACTGGGGAAATTGCAGAGGATCTGACCGCTTACTTTGCCCAGAGTGAGCAGACGCCTACGGCTTGCGCCCTGGGCGTTCTGGTGGCCCGTGACAGGACTGTTCAGGTGGCAGGGGGATACCTCCTCCAGCTCTTGCCAAACGCCCCGGATGCGGTCATTGAGGCCCTGGAGAGGGGCATTCGTGGGGCCGGCGCCGTCACCCCTATGCTGGAGCGCGGCATGACGCCGGAGGAGATTTTGACAGCGGTTTGCCCCGGAATGGAACTGAAGGTCCTGGAGACCACAGAAGTGTCCTATCGCTGCTACTGCAGTCGGGAGCGGGTGAAGGGAGCCCTCATCAGTCTGGGGAAAAAGGAGCTGGAAGAGATTGCCGCAGAAGGGGAGACCGTCCACATTGGCTGCCAGTTCTGTGACGCAGACTATCAATTTGGGCCGGAGGAAATTCAAAATTTGCTCCTTGAAATTTGAAAGTTTCCGGAAAATAAGGAAAATACTTGGCATTTTGGACGGAAAAAATTCTAGGAAAAAACTGAAAAAAGTGCTTGACAAAACGGGGACCGCTGTGTATAATGATACCCGTCGCTGAGATGTGCTGAGCTCCGAGCCGGAGCGGCGCTTCGAAGGGCGCCCTTGGGGAGCATAGCTCAGCTGGGAGAGCACATGCCTTACAAGCATGGGGTCACAGGTTCGAGCCCTGTTGTTCCCACCATTATTTGGCCCGGTGGTGCAGTCGGTTAGCACGCCAGCCTGTCACGCTGGAGGTCGACGGTTCGAGTCCGTTCCGGGTCGCCATTTTTAAGCATCCTGAGCAGAGCAAGTGCTCTGCTCAACATGCCTCTGTAGCTCAGTAGGTAGAGCAGGGGACTGAAAATCCCCGTGTCGTTGGTTCGATTCCGACCGGAGGCACCACCGAAAGGTTTGGACAATAAGGTAAACTTTGTTTACCTTATGCGGATTTAGCTCATTTGGTAGAGCGCGACCTTGCCAAGGTCGAGGTGGCGGGTTCGAGCCCCGTAATCCGCTCCAACGGACACAGCGTTGTAACTCGGTTACAAAAAAGCCGTGTCCGTTATTTATCGGCGCCATAGCCAAGCGGTAAGGCAGAGGTCTGCAAAACCTTTATCCCCGGTTCGATTCCGGGTGGCGCCTCCAAAATAAAAGAAACGGCAATTTTCATTAGAGAGTTGCCGTTTCTTTTTGCCGCTCTTCACGAAGCTTGTCAAAATCAGTGAATCAGTTAAAGAGTTAATTTTCCATAACATTTATTCGGGGCAATGTTTATCTGATTTATCTGGTGTTTGATTGATAAGAGGCGTAAACGCAAATTGCTTTCAGCATTTCCAAAAATAGAAACGAGTTTCGATTGCAACATAGGAAATATATGGGGTCAAATGTGAAAAAATTCAAAGATTATGTTTACGCGGTACGCTATTCACTGAATATGTGCAGAAAGAATAAGAAATTGTTCATCCCCGAAATGATTGTAATTGCAATTGTTTCGCTGTGCCTTCCTTTATTACTGAATTACTTATCAAAATATATTATAGACTGCATCACTCGCAGCGTAGAAGCGGAGCATTTTATAAAAACGCTGATACTGTGGATTGCAATTATATTGTGCCTGAAAGTCATGTCGGGAATTGCGCAATACTATTATTCAAAAGAAAACAGATATCTTCGATGTGATGTCGTGCAGAGAATTAATCATCTGCGCATGAGTGTTCCATATGAAATTACGCTTGATCATAATTATCAGAATAAATTGTCAATAGCACGGTCGGTTATGGACAGGAGTGTTCCTTGTGTTGTCGGTATACAGGACGCAACGATTACTCTGCTTTCAAACATAATAAGCATCGGTATATACATGTCCATTATTTTGAAATTACATTGGTCAATTCTTGTGTTGTATTTGGGCGTATACCTAACGGAATTGCTGATAAATTTAAAGTACATTAATTATTCCCGAAAATTCAGGGACAAACTCCTTCCGCTCCAACGAAAAACAGCATACCTTGCAGGCAGATCAGGGGATATCCGATCAGCAAAAGACATTCGTATTTATGACATGTCTAAATGGTTTTCGCAGAAATATGATAATTTTAATCACGAAAAAGCGGAGACAATCAACCGGCGAGAGACGATACATCATCGCAACAGGGTCATAAATCAATTTTT
>OGXX01001403.1_pt1 | contig 24539 bp, 20 predicted proteins | sample 1576301 | NCBI WGS metagenome assembly OGXX01 (sample SAMEA3541469, study PRJEB24748) | human gut metagenome | biome: human gut; feature: human-associated habitat; material: faeces | place: China | collected 2012
ACCAGAGGCGCCGCCTCTGGACTCCGCAAGGGGCATTGCCCCTTGACCCTTTTTTGCGTCCCGGCTTGAGCGCGTTCCCCTGCTATCCTTTATCCCTAATCCGCCTATCCTTTCCCCTGCATTATAGCAAAAAATCCTTCCACGAACAACCCTTAGCCGAAGCGCCCTGTGATATAATCCTCCGTCCGCTTATCCCGCGGCATCGAGAACAGCTGATCCGTTGCCCCAACTTCCACCATATCCCCCAACAGGAAGAATGCCGTTGTGTCCGCAATGCGCAAAGCCTGCTGCATGTTATGCGTCACAATCACGATGGTGTACTTCCCCTTCAGCTCCATGCACAATTCTTCAATCTTGCTCGTCGAAATCGGGTCGAGCGCCGAGGTGGGTTCGTCCATCAGCAGCACTTCCGGTTCAACCGCCAGCGCGCGCGCAATGCAAAGTCGCTGCTGCTGCCCGCCGGAAAGCCCCAAAGCACTCTTGTTCAGGCGGTCTTTCAGCTCGTCCCAAATGGCGGCGTTCCGCAGGCTGCTTTCCACAATTTCGTCCAGCTGCGCCTTGCGGTGGATGCCATGCGTGCGCGGGCCGTAGGCAATGTTGTCGTAGACGCTCATGGGGAAGGGGTTGGGCTTCTGGAACACCATGCCGACGCGCTTGCGCAGCAGGTTCACGTCCATGCTGCCGTAAATGTCCTCGCCGTCCAGCGTGATGCTGCCCTCGACGCGGCAGTCGGGGATGAGGTCGTTCATGCGGTTGAGCGTTTTCAGCAGCGTCGATTTGCCGCAGCCGGACGGCCCGATGAACGCGGTGATTTTGCCGCGCTCAATGTCGAGGTTGATGCCGTGCAGGGCGTGGAATGCGCCGTAGTAGAGGTTCAAATCCTTGATGGCAATCTTTACGTCCGCGGGCGTATCATCCGGATGTGCGGTTTTGTTCTTGATGGCTTCCTGCATGTCGATAATCATGATGCTTTTCCTCCGATTTTGCGGGAAATCAGGCTGGACAGGCTGTTCAGCCCCAGCACGAGCAGCAGCAGCACCACGCCCGTGGCGTATGCTTGGTCGTAATGCAGCCCCTCCAGCGACAGCTGATACATATGAACCGCCAGCGTGCGCCCGGACGAGAGCAGAAAATGTTTGGGCATGTCCGCAACCGTGCCGGCGGTAAACAGCAGCGCGGCGGTTTCACCCACGATGCGGCCAATCGCCAGCACCACGCCGGAGAGAATGCCCGGCATGGCGGGCGGCAGCACGATTTTGATGACCGTGCGCAGCTTGCCCGCGCCTAAGCCGAAGCTGCCCTCGCGGTAGCTGTCCGGGATGGAGAGCAGCGCTTCTTCGGTCGTGCGCAGTATCAGCGGCAGCACCATAAGGGAAAGCGTCAGCGCACCGGAGAGCAAAGTCAGGTTGATGCGCAGGACGGTGAAAAACACCATGCCGAACAAGCCGTAGATGATGGAGGGGATGCCCTGCAGGGTTTCGGCGGTCAGGCGGATGGTGCGCACCAGCGGCGAGTTGCGCTTGGCGTACTCCGCCAGATAAATCGCCCCGCCCACGCCAATCGGGATGGCGACAAGCAGCGCAACCAGCGCAATCAGCAGCGTGTTGATGATGGCAGGCAGCATCGACTGATTTTCCGTCGTGTATTTCAGGCTGAACAGCTCCGGCGTCAGGTGTGGAATGCCCTTGACAAGCAGGTCAATGACGATGGCAAGCAGGGCGAAAATCGTAATCAGCACCGACAGGCGGCACAGCAGCCGCAGCAGCGCGCTGGCTGGATGACGCCGCCAGCGGTTGCCTTCATTGCGGAAGAAATTCTTGATGGGATGCGCGCGATACGCGGGGGCGGTCATCATTGCTGTTCCCTCCTTTTCAGCACGGAGAAGGAAGCGTTAATCAGCAGAATAAAGACGAACAGCACGATGCCGGCAGCAATCAGCGCTTCGCGGTGCAGCCCTTCGGCGTAGCCCATCTCGATGACGATGCCGGAGGTCAGCGTTCGGATGCCGCTGAGCAAATCGGAGGTCAGGCGCGGCTGATTGCCGATGACCATCTTGACCGCCATTGCCTCGCCGATGGCGCGGCCAATCGCCAGCACAACCGACGCCAGAATGCCGGATTTCGCCGCCGGGACAGTCGCGCGGAACAGACTGCGTTCATCCGTCGCGCCCAGCGCCAGTGACCCCTCGTAGTAGGAGTTCGGCACGGCTTTGACGGCGGCGGAGGTCAGCTGGATGATGGTCGGCAGAATCATGATGCCCAGCAGCAGCGACGCTGTCAGGATGCACTGCCCGCGCCCGCGGCCGCCGAACATTTCGCGGATGAGCGGCACGAGCGTCGTCAGCCCAAAGAAGCCGTAGACAATCGACGGCACGCCCGCCATCAGCCCAATCATCGGTTCGATGATTTTCCGCAGGCGAACCGGGCAGAAGCGCGCCAGATAAATTCCCGCGAGGATGCCGACCGGCGCGCCGAAGAGCAATGCGCCGCCCGTGACGTAGAGCGAGCCGACAATCATCGACAGGATGCCGAAAATATTGTTCGCGGGCTTCCACGTCGTCCCGGACAGGAACGCGCCTAAATCATATTTCGTAAAGAACGGCAGTCCGTTCAGAAACAGAAAAACGCAGATCAGCGCGACGGCCGCGATGGAGAACGCCGCTGTCGCCGCAAAGACCCAGCGCATGACCTGCTCCTTGACTTTCATGTCGATTGATTCCTTCTTTCTTCATGCTTTCCCGCTATTTAGGATAGCACGGGAATGTAAAATGCGCGGGCGGGGGAATGTAAAGAGCGTGTAAAATTACGAGCATAAAGCGCCGCTGAGTTGTGCGGTGGCGCCTTATGCTCGCTGAGATGATCGAAAAAGCAGTGCAGTCAGGCGATGCTGAAACTGCACTGCGTATAGCTGGTTTGTTGAAGCGTAATGCGAGATCGTTAGTCCTGAGCCAGGATTTCGGTTGAATCATCCATTATAATGGTAGAAAACTCCAAGTTGTCGATGCATCGACTCTTTAGAAGATCATTCATTGAAGCAAAGGATTCAATTCTGCTGAATTCATCATGGCCCACAGTGTTCCTCTGGATACCATACAAGCTAAACATGACTTCATGACCGTCCTTCGTAACGACAGGATCATCTTCATGTATAGTCCCTGTATGGAGACGGTAATCTTTTCCGTTATATCGGAATTCTAAGCCAAACCAATGATCATCAGAAGGTCCCCAAACCCCAATATACTGATTGGTAAACTCGGAAAGGGAGGTGTATTCATTAAGTCTCATTGTAACCCAAACTCCTTTTTGATGCGATTAATCACTGCCATTTCTGCCGCAGTAGGAGGTACGCCAGGGTCATTCTTGCCGTGACTCAAGTATTCATGACGATGGGGTCGAACACCTTTGTGGTCATGTTGCAAATCGATACCGATAGACTGTTTGTGGTTTGCGTCGTAGTAAGCAACATGTTTCAGTTTCCCATCCTGAATAATGGCGTAGACCCGATTCGCAGTATGGGAGTATTCAGGAGCTTTGACAGCACCTTTTGTTTGTACAAGCACCTTGACATCGCCTGAGAGGCCGATAGACTGATAAAGTTGTCCACCTGCCTTGAATGTGAAATCATTCATATTAACGTCGACGAACGCACCGCGAGAACCCATTTACGCCACCTCCCTGATTGTGATGATTTGAGATACAATATCCATTCGCAACTGCCGATTCTTTGAAGCAAAGGCATCGCAGTATCTAAAGTGAATAAATGTACCAGTCATGCCTTCAATCATATCACCAAACACAATGATGATAGGCGGATCAATGCGTGATTTTAACTCCTTGAAACCAGAGAGAAAAGCGTCGGCATTATCCTTGCAACCGAGCGTCGATAGTATGACGGGTGTATTTTTCTCGAGACCGCTGAAACAGATGTCATATGTTCTTTGACCTGCCCAGCCGACTGTAGGAATAACCTGACATCCATAATTTTGCCAAGTACAACCAAGCCAGCGCGACATATAAACATTATGACGTATCTCGTTCATGTTCATTGACTCATACACGCTAAAGTCAGGGGTTGCTATAGCAGCGCACGTTTGAAACAACGGAATCCTCTTAAGGGGATTGTTCCAGAGGGGCATGAGAACCTTATCATAATAGAACATATGTGCTAGGGTAGAAGAATTATCTCGTTTTGAGGAAAGATTCTTGAACCCAGTTATCTGTAAGTTTTCCCAGTTGACTGCATCTGTGGAGACTTTGCGGATAACAGGCATATCGTATCCATCAAAATCACAACTGCCAATCAGGGGACGGATTACGCGGTATTTTTCGATTTCTGTGAGACCTTTGATCATATCAATCCTTTCTTCCTGCATGCAGGATAACCAACTTTCTTTATAACATTGTAATTGCGTTGGGTGAAAGGACGTGCTATAATAAACCTGCAACGGATGTGCATAGCACGTCGATGAGAAGCGCTTTGCCAAGACTGCTGGTAACAGTTTTAGCAGGCGCTTCTTTTGTTAAGGCGGGTGCAAGAGCCGCAAATGGATCACCTCCTTCAAACGGCAAAGCCGAACAGCTCGCATGTACGGATTTCATAATCCTTATAGTAGTTGCCTCCAAAACGCAGCCACTTATTGTAGTAGTCTAGGGCATTGCATGCAGCCCCATAGCTAATATCAAAATGGTTCATGATGCCACCAACATCGCGAATACCTAGTTTGTGAATTAGGACGGGGGGACATTGCGCGAACTTAGCAAAGAAGTCAGCTTCTTTGTCAGCGTAATCGCTGTCCTCTGTATGATTGAGAACAATGTGTCCTAACTCATGCAAAATGGTAAAATTGACTCTACCGTATGGTCTGGACTGGTCATCATTATAAGCGATACGCCATCCACCATTATCATAACCAGAGCAGCCATCTTCGCTATGCTGCATGAACAGATTGCGCTTTGAGGGAGGAAATGCTGAGTACGGGATCACACTGATACCCATACGATTAGCTATTTCGAAGCCGCTAATGGGTGTACTACATACATTGTAGTCCTCGAACAGCCGAACAACAATTTGCTTGATTGCCTCGTACCGATTATCACTCAGTCGCATGTGTTGGCATTACTCCTTTGCAAACAGAGCATTAATAAGCTCGGTTTTTTGATCGGCAGTCATGCTGGACGCGTTGCGAGCGATTAGACGCTTGACGGTTGTGAAGTCGAATTCCGCATCGTGTTCTGTATCTCTGCCAAGTAGGTAGTCCGATGTTGTTTGTAGCGCAGTTGCGATATTTGCCACAGTATTCATGCGTGGCATACGCTCACCTTTGACATAACGGGACATGGCCGCTTCAGTAACATCGACCATTGCTGCAAGCTGACGCTGGGTGACATGGCGCAGGGCCATCAGCTCTTGTAGTCTTGTGCTAAATACGTTCATACGGTTGCCTCCTCTTTTTGAACTTACCATTATTTTAACACAAACTTACCAAAATAGCAAGCAGAAATGGATGATTTTTTTCAATGCCAGCGGCAATTTGAATAACAATGGAGGAAAAGCCATGACTGAGCGATTGACCCAAAAGCAGATTGAGGAGTATAAGCGTTTGTGCTCTGACAGAGACAATGGGCGTATGCTTACGCCAGCTGGCTTGCGCTTCAGAGCCTTTGTTCATGAGAAAATGTTTTGACATAATTCATACAATCCGACGAAACATTTGTGTGGTGGTGCTTTAACACAATCTTAACCTAATCCACCTTTCTGTCTTTACATTCCCGCGGTATCATACAGGCGTACCCAAGGAAAAAGACAAGGGCAACAGGACATCAGGAAGGTGTCCTGGACAGAAAGGAAGGTTTTCTGCAATGAAGAAGTTTGCTGCCATCCTGCTCTCGCTCGTGCTGACGCTCACCGTCGCGCTGGCGGACTCCATCTACGTTGTTTCCCGTGAGGACGGCTCCGGCACGCGCGCCGCGTTCATCGAACTGACGGGCGTTGAGCAGAAGGACGCTGACGGCAACAAGGTCGACATGACCACCGTCGAAGCGGCTGTGTACTCCGGCACGTCCGAAGTCAAGACCACGGTTTCGCAGGACATCGCCGCCATCGGCTACATCTCCCTCGGCTCGATGGATGCGTCCGTGAAGGCGCTGAAGGTCGCCCGCAACCCCGAAGATGGTGCGGAAGCCGTCTATGTCGAAGCGACCCCCGAAAACGTCGCCAGCGGTGATTACGCCATCGCGCGTCCCTTCAACATCGCTTACAAGGCGGATAGCCTTTCCGCGACTGCGCAGGATTTCATCAACTGGATTCTCTCTGCCGAAGGTCAGGCGATTGTGACCGCGCAGAAGTACGTCGCCAAAGAGCCGGCTGAATATCAGGCGGCGCCCGTGGCAGGCAAGATTGTTATCGGCGGTTCTTCCTCCGTCGGCCCGCTGATGCAGAAGCTCGAAGAAGCCTACGAAGCGCTCCATCCGGAAGTGGACATCGAAGTGCAGATTTCTGACTCCTCCACCGGTATGCGCGGCGCTGCGGACGGCTCGTTCGACGTCGGCATGGCTTCCCGCGAAGTCAAGGCGTCCGAGCTGGAAGCGGGTCTGACCCCTGTGACCATCTGCATGGACGGCATTGCGGTCATCGTGAATAACGGCAACGCGGTCGAAGGTCTGACGCTCAATCAGATTCGCGCTATCTTCACGGGCGAAATCGTTGACTGGGACGAAGTCAAGTAATCAGCCAAGGACAAATCAAACGCCGAGCAGGTCGAAAGACTTGCCCGGCGCTTTTCAAATACCAAGTGCAATAAAAAAACAGGCGCTTCACGGAATCTTGGGGGAAGAGCAGCTTGGGGGCGCGTCTGCGGACGCGCAAAGTTACTGGCAGGGACGCTTCGCTGCCTGCACCTTTGTTGGCGGCTTCCTTGGGATTGGTCGGACGCGGAACAGTTGGGGCGTTGCCCCAAACCCCACAAGGGACGCTGTCCCTTGACCCTGCAAGGGGCAATTGCCCCTTGACCCCTCCGCGCGATTGAGTTGGTCGCGCTTTCATGCTCCTTCCGCGTGCAGCTTTTTGGTGCTTCGCCTAAGCCCTTGTTTGCTTCCCCAACTTTCCGTGAAGAACCAATAAAAAACAGGCTATGACCCATTCGCCATAGCCTGTTTTGCCTGTACCCCTTATTCCGCCGCCAGCTTCATCAGCGCCGCGGCATAAATCTTCATCGCCTTGACCATCTGCGACACGCGGATGTACTCGTTCGCCTGATGCGCCAAGTCCTCATCCTCCGGGAATGCCGCGCCGTACGCAACGCCCTGCTTGAGCACCTTCGCGTACGTTCCGCCGCCAGTAGCGTGCGGCGCGGCGGGTTCACCCGTCACCTCGGTGTAGGAGTCCAGCAGCGAGCGCACCAGCTTGCTGTCTGCCGGAACGTGATGCGGTTCCTTGATTTCCAGCGAATCGACGCTAAAGCCAGGCAGGTGCGCGCGAATCGCGTTCGTCAGCGCGGACAAATCCGCCGCAATGGGGCAGCGCAGGTCGAGCGACGCCGTCACCTTGCCGTCCTGGACATGCAGGATGCCCATGTTGCACGTCAGCGCGCCGGAAATTTCGTCCGAGCACGCGCAGCCCAGCGACGCGCCGTCGTGCTCCATGCCGACCGCGTCCGCCAGCGTCTTCAGCGCGCCGGTCACGCCCAGCTCGCGCAGGAGTACCAGCATCATGCCGATGGCGTTGCGGCGTCCTTCGGGATACGCGCTGTGGCCGGGGATGCCCTCCGCCGTCACCCACACGCCATCCGCGGTCACCTCCGCCGTGTAGGGAAGCCCGGTCTTTTCGGCATATGCTGCCACCTTATCGGCAACCTCCTGCCCGCCCGCGATAAGCGCCTTGGATTCGCCGGGAATGACGTTCACGCGCTCACCCGTCCAGAGCTGCTTGACCTGCACGCCGTCCTCCGCGAGTTTGCCCGTGAAGAAGCCGTGAATCATGCCCTTTTCGGTGTTGATGATAGGGAAGGAAGCGTCCGGGGAGAAGCCGACTTCCGGCATTTCCGTGTGCGCGCAGTAATACGCCATGTCTTCCCAGCCGGATTCCTCGTCGCAGCCAAGAATCAGGCGGATGGACTTCTTCAGCGGAATGCCCGCTGCCTTGATGGCGTTCATCGCATACAGCGCCGCCAGCGCCGGCCCCTTGTCGTCGCTCGTGCCGCGCGCGAAAATCTGGTCGCTCACGCGCGTCGCGGTGAACGGCGGGGTCGCCCAGTTGTCGCCCGCCGGAACGACGTCGAGGTGTCCCAGCACGGCGATGGCTTCTTCCGATTCGCCCGGCAGGGTGATATCGCACGCATAGCCGTCGAAATCGCGGGTTTCATAGCCGAACGCCTTTGCGTCCGCCATGGCCACATCCAGCATCCGGCGCACATCCTTGCCAAACGGCGCATCGGGCGTGGCTTCGCCCTTCACCGACGGCACTTCCACCCAGCGGCACAGCTGCATGGCATAGTCCTCCGCGTGCGCATCCAGATAAGCAAATACTTTTTCGTACATGGGAAAATTCCTCCTTATGCTGAAATCATGGGGTCGAGAATGATATTTCGCGGTTGCAGGCGAAAATTCCTGCTTGATGCGGAAGAAAAAAGTTAAGGAAGACTAACTTAACGCAAATTTTCCCAAAACAATCAAAGCCAAGCCGAAGATAACCCCCAAAAGTGGCGGCGCCGAAGGGGTCAAGGGGGCGACCGCAGACTTCGTCTGTTTCCATTGCCCCCCTGTCGCCTCCGCAGAGGCGAAATCCCCTGCTTCCGGAAAAGACCAGCTATGGTCGGAAATCATGCAGCGTGGTCGCGCCCATTTGGCGCGACAATGTGCAAGCAGCGGGTAGAGCAGCTTGGTGGCGCTCCTGCGGGAGCGCGAAGTTAGTGGCAGGGACGCTTCGCTGCCTGCGCCTTTGTTGGGGGCTTCCTTGGAGTTGGTCGCCCGTGAAACAGTTGGGGCGTTGCCCCAAACCCCACAAGGGAGCTCCGCCCCTTGACCCCGCAAGGGGCAGACGAAAAGGGACGAAGTCCCCCCCCTTGACCCCTTCGCGCGATTGAGTTGGTCTCACTCCCATGCTTTGCCCGCGTGTTTATCCTCTTTTTCCCTTCCCTTAATCGTAATCGGGGAGCGGGGGGAAATCCCGCCCAGACAGCTGCATCAATTCACCCACCGTCACCGGGCGCAATCCCTTCACATTGATCCAATTATCCAGCGCTTTATCCAGCACCTCCGCCGTATGATACCCATTGATATGGAACTGCACCACGCACCCGCTCGTCACCCGGTCGCTCGTCACGCGGTACACCATCTGATACACCTTATCCTTATACGCGTCCGACCAGTCGCACGCGTCGATTGCAAACAGGCAGTCCTCTACGCCTTCCGCGCGGGCAATGGCGGTGACGATGCTGTTCGTCGCGCCCAAATGCGCACAGAACAACCGCGGCCGTACGCCGAAAGTCTCTTCGCACAGGTCGTTCAGCTCACGGATGTTCTCCTGCACACGCGCGTAGGAGACTTCAGTCATGTTGATGAGGTTGTTGCCGTGGCTGCCAAGCTCGTGGCCCGCGTCAATGATGCGCTGGATGCGCTCCGGGTTGCGGCGCACGAAATCGCCCGTGACGTAGAATGTCCCCTTCACGCCGTATTTGTCCAGCGTGTTCAGCATGTCAGTCAGCTGCTTTTCTGATGCGCCGCTGCACACAATCATCACACCGACAGCGGGTTCAGAGGGGGTCAAACGGGTGACGCGCGGCAGGCTGATGTCCGAGAACGCGGCGAAGGAATCCGTTTCGTTCACTTTCTCGCCGTCCAGCCAGACAGACAGCTTGTTGCCGCCCAGCATGTCTTCCGTCACATAGACCGAGAAGGTCAGGTCGTAGCGCGGATTGCGCCAGAACGCACGCTCCAGCACTTCGCCGCGGTGGTTGCGCAGCTCCAGATACTTCTCCGGCACAGTTGCGCTGCTTTTGTTCTTGCACGATACGGTGATTTTGATTTCGCGGTCGAGATACCCGACGTAGAATCCGCTCTTGAATGTGACAATCGGCGCAACGACGGGGGTCGTGTCCTCTTCGTTCTCCTCCGCGAACGCAGCGCTGCCCAGCAGCATCAGCACCATCAGCAGCAAACTCAGCAGTTTCTTCATTTTGTTACTCCTTTTTATCCAACTTTCGTCCGTGGAAACTATGTTTGCAAATGGAAAGTTACCTTAAACCTGCGGGCGCACAACCACCTGTGCGCCTTCCGGCACCAGCGTCGGTTCAACCACAAACCCCGCCGGGACGGACAAAATCCGCAGACTGTCCATGTCCTCCAGAATCCGCTGATTGAACTTCGTCACGCGGCAACCCTCGATGAACGCGGGGATGATGAGTTCCGTATCCGAACCGATGTACTCGATGACCGAGTAGGTGCTGCCCTTCTCTGCCTGTCCCAGATACGAGCCGACGATGAGCGTATCGCCCTCTGTCATCAGCCCCAGCCCGACGCGCAGGTCACGCGCACGGGCGCTGAAGGGGGCGGGGAGGGTCAGCACGTTCAGCCGGGAGCAGCCCGTCAGCGCGTCATGCCCGATTTCGCGCACGGATGCGGGAATGGCGAGTGCCGTCAGGTGTGTGCAGCCGCGCAGGGCTTCGTGGTCGATGCGGGTCAGGGTGTCCGGGAGATTCAAGAATTCCAGCGACGTGCAGTTCATCAGCGCCTGCATGGGCAGGACGGTCAGCGCGTTCGGCAGGTGGACGCTATTCAGCGCGGTGCAGCCTGAAAGGACAGCGCCACCAACGGCTGTCACTGAATCGGGGAACGCGATTTCGCGCAGCGCGGTGCAGGACGCGAACGCGCGGTACTCGATGGTTTCCAGCCCGTCATTCAGCGTGATGCTTGTCAGCGCCGAGCAGCCCTCGAAGGCACTGCCGCCGATGTGGCGGAGCGTTTTAGGGAGCGTGACGGCGGTCAGGTCGGTGCGCATGATGAACGCGCACAGCCCAACGCTCACAACGGGGAGTCTGTCGAGCGTTTCCGGGAGGGTGATTTCGCCGCCTTGCCCGTAGTATTCCATGATTTCCGCGCCGGTGTCGATGGCGCGGTAGGTGTAGTCACCGCATTGCATGGTGTGTACTTCTTTCATTATAATAATATAATTGTGGAGCGTGGCTGCCGGAGTTGGCTGCTTTTCCAATATAGGTCTTTTATGCAGCAACCAGAGGGCAATGAAAACAGACGAAGTCTGCGGTCGCCCTCTGGACTCCTTCGGATGCACTCCCATGTTTCTTGACTTTTATCGAAACATTTTTAGTTACTGCGCAGGGACGCTTCGCTGCCTGCGACTAAGGCGTCGGGCTTGACTTTTCCTTTGGAATGGTCACACGCCCAACAGTTGGGGCGTTGCCCCAAGCCCCACAAGGGACGCTGTCCCTTGACCCTGCAAGGGGGATCCCCCCTTGACCCTTTTTTTGCGCCCCGGCTTGGTCGCGTTTCCCTTATGGTTAATTTTCGCGGCTGAGTGCCGCCAGAACCGCGTTGCGCATCTGTCGAACCACCCGTGTCGTACCGGAATCAACCGTGTTCTGCATCGACAGAATCGTCATCTGCTGCCCGGGGAAGTTGGCAAAGTATGTTCCCAGCCAGCCATCCCAGCCGTATTCGCCCGCACAAGCCAATCCAGCGATGCGCCCCGGTTCAGCGCAAATGCGCATCAGGTGCCCGTAGCTGTACCCGTCCAGCGAATCCCACATGTCGCGGCGAACTGCGTCTTTCAGCTGCGACTGCGTCATGCAGGCGACTGTCGCGGGCGAGAGAATCCGCCGTCCCTCGTAAGTGCCGCCCGCCAGCAGCATATCGGCAAAGTGGCTGTAATCCTCCAGCGTCGAAACAAGCCCCGCGCCGCCGGATTCAAAGGCGGGTTCGCGGTCGTAAACGCCGACGGCAAGGTGTGTGCTTGTCCACGGCACAAGTCCGTTTTCCGTGCGCTTGTAGGCGGTCACAAGGCGATTCCGCTTGCCTTCGGGAACGTAGAAGCCGGTATCCACCATGTCCAGCGGCTCAAAAAACTCCTTGCGGAGAAACTCGCCGAAGCGCATTCCGCTGACGACCTCCACCACCGCGCCGAGGATGTCCGCGCAGGTGGAGTAGCGCCAGTGCGTGCCCGGCTGGAAGGACAGCGGCTGCTGCCCCAAGCGGTTGCAGAACTCCACCGTCGGCACGCCGCCGCCCGCGAGGATTTCCTGCGTTGCTTCGTCGAACACCTTTGCGGCGTACTGCCCCGCCGGGTCGCTGTCGGGGTAGCAGACGCCCGCCGTCATGCCGAGCAGCTCCATCAGCCACGGCGCGCGGGTCGCGGGGCGAATCGTGCCCTGCTTATCGACGACGCGCGCATTCCGGAAGCCCGGCAGATAACGGTCTACGCCGTCCATCAGGTCAATCTGCCCACGCTCCACCAGCAGCATCACGGCGGCGGCCGTAATCGGCTTGGACTGGCTGTACAGGCGGAAGATGCTGTCGCGGTGGATCAGCCGCCCCGACGCAACGTCGGACATGCCCGCCTGCGTATAGAGCATTTCCTCTCCGCAGCGCCGCACCAGTACGCTGATGCCTGCGCATTCCTGCGCTTCGACAGCGGAGGCGAGAATATCGGTGACTTGTTCGTGAAGGGTCATGAGAATAACCTCCTTGCATGTTTTTCAGCAATCATTCGTCGCTTTCGATGAAATCCGGCAGCTGATGCAGCGTCACAAAGCTGCTATCCCGATAAATCGCCCGCAGCGACTCCGGCGTGTTCCCCTTGCTGCTGTCCGTCAGCCAGCTGGTGTGCCACACCATGAAGTACGCCCACGGGGCATTCGTCGCGTCCATCTCCGCGCGGGTCGGAATCTGTCCGCACTCGTGGAACACAATCGGCATCCCTGCCGGGGCAAGCGCGGCACAGCGCCGGTATAAATCCCCCTGCGCACCGCCCTTGTAGCTGTCGCCGCCGAGAATATCCACCACGTCGTCCCCCGAATACCACGGGCGCAAATCCTCCGTCGCGTCAGAGAAGCCCAGCACCCAAATTAGATTCCGCAGGCCGTGAACATGCGTGTAGCGGTCGTGCATCAGCCGCCACAAGCGCACAAAATTCGCCGCGCCGCCGCGACCCCACCAGAACCAGCCGCCGTCCATCTCGTGGAAAGGTCGCCAGAGAACGGGAACGCCATCTGACTGCAAGCGCTTGAGGTAGGGGACAGCGTGGTCAAGCCCATCCAGCAGACGGCGGTTCGCTTCCGTGCCGTCCACAAAAGCGAAAGCCCAGTCCAGTTCGCTTTCGCGGCATTCGGGGTAACCGGAGAAGAAATCCGCGCCCGTGTGCCAGCAGATGGTGGGAATGCCGCCGCGCGCCCACCAGTCCTTCGCGCGCTGCGTCACGCCCAGATAGTCGTTATCCATGAAATCCAGCCCTCGAATGGCAGGCTGACGACCGGTGACATCGGTCAGATAGCTGATTTCATGCTCAGTCGAGCGGCACCATTGGCTTTCCATCTGCCCGGTCAGGCACTTGCCGGAAAGCGATTGCAGGTATTCATAGACGCGCCGAGCGGCGGGCAGCGGATTTTCCGCGCAGAGGGGACGGAACATAATGCTTCTCCTTTGCTTTGCAGGAATCTGCTTGCAGTATAGCAGGAAATGCCCGCCTTTGCAACGGGGTGAAAGAAATTCGTCTTGTTCCGGACGGCTGTTTGTGCTATACTTATTATGGGCGTTTATTGGAATGCTCATGAGCCAGCGGGCATCCCCCGCTATGGGAGTTAATAAATGAAGCTGAAAAAATTGGAGCTGTATGGCTTCAAATCCTTTGCCCAGCGGACGGAAATCGTCTTTGATGAGGGCATAACGGGCATCGTCGGGCCGAATGGGTCGGGCAAGAGCAACATCGGCGACGCGGTGCGCTGGGTGCTGGGCGAGCAGAGCGCGAAAACCCTGCGCGGCGCGAGCATGTCCGACGTGATTTTCAACGGCACGCAGAAGCGCAAGCCGCTGTCCTACTGCGAAGTATCGCTGGTGTTTGACAACGATGACCATGCGCTGGCGATGGAAGCTGCCGAGGTCATGGTCACGCGCCGCGTCTACCGAAACGGCGAATCCGAATACTACTTGAACCGCACCGCCTGCCGCTTGAAGGACGTGGTCGACCTCTTCCGCGATACGGGCATCGGCAAAGAGGGATACTCCATCATCGGGCAGGGGCGCATTGACGAAATCCTCTCCCGCAAGAGCGAGGATCGCCGGCAGGTGTTCGAGGAAGCGGCGGGCATCGTCAAGTTCAAGGCGCGCAAGGAAGAAGCGGACAAGAAATTGCAGCGGACGCTGGAAAATCTGGAGCGCGTTGATGATATTCTGGATGAACTGACGAAGCGCCTGAAGCCGCTGGAAGAGCAGAGCCGCAACGCCCGCGTGTATCTGGAGCTGTCCACCGAATTGAAGGATTTGGACTTGAACCTCTTCCTGATTCGCTCCGACCGGGCGCGGGCGCGCTTGTCCGAACTGGAAAGCGAACTGCTGACCGTCCAGACGATTTTGGCGGACATGGAAAGCAACCTGACCGACAAGACCACCCGCCGCGACGAGACGCAGAACCGCATCGATCAGCTGGAAGAAGCCATCACGAAGGCGCGCACCGAACTGATGGAATGCGCCGAGCATGTGCATGAATCGCAGAAGAAACTCTCCGCCCTGCAAAGCCGCCGCGAGACGCGCAGCGAGAACCGCCAGCGCATCGTCCGCGAGCAGGAGGAAGCCCAGGAGCGGCTGGCGGAAATCGAGAAGGATCATACACGGATTCAGGCGGACGTGGAGAAGCAGCACAGCCTGATTACCGACGCGGAGCAAATCCTCCGGGCGACGCAGGAAGCCGCCGAAAAGGCGCAGGCGAAGGAAAAGGAAGCGGACGCAGCGCTGGAAGCGCAGAAAGCCGCTGTCATTGATCAAATGAATCGCCTGTCCGATGTGCGCAACGACAAGACGCGCCTGAACACGATGCAGGCGCAGATGGAAACGCGCTTGACGGAGATTGAAGAATCCGGAGGGGCACTGCAGGAGCAGGAAGCTGCCCTGCGGGAAGCCTTGACTGCCGTCGAAAAGCAGCTGGAAACAGAAAATCAGCATCAGCAGCAGTGTCAGGAGAAGCTGGCGCAGGCGCGGCAAGCGTCGGATGAGGCGGATGCCGCGTATGCCAATTTGCGCGCGGATGTCGAAAAGCAATCCGCCGATATGCAGGCGGCGGCGAGCCGTCATAACGTCCTGACCGAAATGACGCGCGACATGGAAGGCTACAACATGGCGGTTCGCCGCGCGATGACCTACGCCAAGCAGCGCGGCTTGACGGGCGTCAAGGGCGTACTGGCGCAGCTGATGACCGTTCCGCAGACGTACGAAACGGCGATTGATATGGCGCTTGGCGCGGCGCAGCAGAACATCGTCACTGACACCGAAGAGACGGCGAAGGAGCTGATTAACTACCTGCGCCAGAATCGGCTGGGGCGCGCGACGTTCCTGCCGATGAGCGCCATCCGCGGCAAAACGCTCTATGGCAATGAGCGCAATGCGTTGAAACTGCCGGGCTGCCTCGGCGTGGCGAGCGAACTGGTGCAGTGCGCGCCGGAATATCGCGGCATTGTGGAAAATCTGCTGGGGCGCACGGTGATTGCCGACAACCTCGACCACGGCATTCCGATTATGCGCGCGGGCAATCACGCGTTCCGCTTGGTGACGCTGGAAGGCGACGTGATGCACTCCGGCGGCTCGATGACGGGCGGTTCGGCGCAGTCGAAGGTGTCCAACCTGCTCAGCCGCGAGCGTGAACTGAAGGAATTGACCGCGAAGTTGCAAACTGGGCGCGCGGAACTGGACAAGTGCCGTCAGGAACTGACGCAGCGTCAGCAGACGGCGCAGGAGAAGCGGCAGAAGGTCAGCGACGCGGTGAACGCATTGCATCAGCAGGAGATTGCCGTCGCCCGCGAACAGGCGCGCCGCGAAAGCGTATCCGCCGACCTGAACACCCATTTGCAGCGGATGCAGGAGACCGAGCAGGCGCGCGTGCAGCTGCATCAGTCGCTGGAGGACATTCGCCAGCAGCTGGAGACCATTGAACATCAGCGCACGGGCGCGCAGGGCGACCAGAGCGCGATGGAGCAAAAGACCATTGAAATGCAGAATGCGCTGGTCAAGGCGCGCGCGGAAGCCAGCGCGGAAAACGACCGCCTGATGGTGCGCACGCTGCAATTGTCCGACCTGCGCCACGGCTTAAGCGACTTGGAGCGCGACCAAGCCCACGCGCAGCAGGATCAGGCGCAAATCCTCCGCGAACAGGAGCGCCGCGAACAGCTGCTGCACGAGATGGACGAACTGGACGCCATTGACGAGAATGACATGAAGCGCGAGGAAGCCGAATCCGCCCGCCGCCAGAAGGAGCAGCTGCGGCAGGAGAGCGCCGCGCAGGCCATCGAGCAGCGACGTTCACAGGCGCAAAGTGACCTGCGTGACATCCTCAGCGACATGGAGAACCTGCACGAAGCCTACAACCGTGACAGCGAGAAGCTGCACAAGACCGAGCTGGCGAAGGCGCGCATCGAGGGCGACCAGAAAAATCTGCAAAACCGCATTTGGGACACCTACAAGCTGACCTACGCCGGGGCAGAGGAATTCCGCCGCACGCCCTTCGACGAGAAGGAAAGCGACCGCCGCGCCGCCGAGCTGCAAGGGCAGATTCGCGCGCTGGGAACGGTCAACGTCGGGGCGGTGGAGGAATACGCCGAAACCAAAGCGCGTGTGGACGACCTGACCGCCCAGCAGCAGGACTTGAAGCGCGCGGAAATGGACTTGCGCGAACTCATCGAGCGGCTGCTGATTCAGATGCGTTCTACATTCGTCGAGAACTTCTCGAAGATGCAGGGGTATTTCGCCGAGACGTTCACGCGGCTGTTCGGCGGCGGTCACGCGGAACTGAAGCTGATGGATCCGGACGACCCGCTGAACTGCGGCATCGAGGTCAACGCCCAGCCGCCGGGAAAGAAATTGCAGCTCTTATCGCTGCTCTCTGGCGGGGAACGCGCGCTGACGGCGATTGCGATTCTGTTCGCGATGCTGAAATTGAAGCCCACGCCGTTCTGCATTCTGGACGAGATTGAAGCCGCGCTGGATGACGCGAATATCGGGTATTACGCGGATTATTTGAAGGAATACTCGAAGGGAACGCAGTTCATTGTGGTGACGCACCGCAAGGGGACGATGGAGCGCTGCAACAGCCTGTTCGGGGTGGCGATGGAGGAACAGGGCGTGAGCCGGATGGTGTCGGTGTCGCTGCAGGACTATCAGGAGTAAGGGAAAACTGAAAGGGGTATCACGGCGGACAAATCCGCCTGATGAAAAAGGAGGTTTTTCACATGAGTGAAAACGGAAACAATCAGTATCGACTGCTGTCGCCGTGGGCGTATGTGGGCTATGGCATCCTGTTCACGCTTCCGGTCATTGGCTGGATTCTCGCCATCGTCTTTGCGTTGAATGACGACAACCTGAATCGCCGCAACTTTGCGCGCGGTTACTGGTGCGGCGTGCTGGTGGCGGTCATCGTGGTGGTTATCCTGTCGATTGCTGGAATGGTGATGGGCGTGTCGATTATGGATGGGTTCAGCAGCTATCAGTATAACTACCGATATTGATGAGGGGCTTATCAGAAGCGAGGCTGCCTGCCGAGTGCGGGCAGTCTTTTTTGCTGCCCGGATGGCGCAAGCAGCGGAATCCTCTTGTAAAGTTCCACAACAATAGGGATGCTTTTGTTAGGAATGCCAAAATTATATTACTCAGAAAGAAAATGCCTGACTTTTTTGAGGGGAGGGTAGAATGAAAGTAAGGAACCACGAGGGAGGGAAATGACGTGGAAATTCAAAGAAAAGGGCTGAATCGGGCATTTATCATGCCGGCGGTGGTGCTTCGGCTGCTGGGCTTGATTCACGGGGCTCTTCGGCGTTGACCGCTTCTACCTCGGCTACACGGCATTGGGCATTTTCAAACTGCTTACCGCGGGCGGCTTCGGCATTTGGGCGCTGATTGACTTCATCCGAATCGGCGTTGATTCGCTCCGCCCGGCGGATGGTTCGCCGTGGGTGGAGGAAACGCGCGACGAGAACATCCGCAGCATCGCCGCCAACATGCAGGCAATCGCCGAAAAGCTGGAGAAGCTGCAAGCGCAGAATGTTCCGGCAGAGGCACCCAAGCCGGAAGCGGACGGCGAAAATCAGGAGACACACAAGGTGTCGCTGAAAAAATAACTTCCTAATGGCAATAACCGCAGGGCTGTCAGGCGCAGGACGCTTGGCAGCCTTTCGCGTGGGGAAAAATCCGCTTGCAAACTGCGCGAAAAACCAGTACAATAGAATCGTATCCTTGAATATCAGCATGAACGAGGTGCTTTTGATGCCTTTGTGGAAACGAACGCTGGCGGCGCTCCTGCTGGCGGTGATGATGATACTGCCCTTCGCGTCGGCGGAGGACGCGGGGGAGGCCGTGCCGGATGACAGCGTGGAGTGGACGGAGGGCGCGGCGAACATCACGCGCGATTTGACCCTGAATGATGAGGGCGACGACGTGTCCGCCCTGCAAACCGCGCTGACGGATTTGTGCTATTACAGCGGCGACGTAACCGGGCGCTATGGCGAGGCGACCAAAACCGCTGTGGAGGATTTCCAGCGCGATTTTGCCCTTGCGGTGACGGGCGTGGCGGACAAAGCGACGCAGGAAGCCATCTATGCGGCGGAGTATCGCCCGCTGCGGCTGGGATGCGTCGGCGAGGACGTGCGGCAGGCGCAGATTCGCCTGATGGCGCTGGGCTACTACACGGGCAAGATTTCCGGGCGCTATCTGCCCGCGACACAGGAAGCCATCCGCCTGTTCCAGACGGCGAATGCCCTGCCGATTACGGGCGAAGCGGATGTGCAGACGCTGGAACGCCTGTTCAGCGGTGATGCCATCAGCCGGGATTCGTCCGCCGCGGCGACGCCCACCCCGTCGCCCACGCCCGGAATGCACCTCTCGGATGAAACCACCACCCCGACGCCCGCGCCGACGGTGGCGTTCGTCAAGAAACTGCAATACAACAAGTCCAAGGGCGAAGAAGTCAAGCTCGTGCAGACCCGCCTGACGGAACTGGGGTACTATTCCGGCAACATCAGCGGCAATTTTCTGGGGCATACGCGCAACGCGGTGAAGGCATTCCAGCAGCAGAACGCGCTGAGCGTGGATGGCATCGTGGGCGAAAACACATGGAACGCGCTGTTCAACGATCCGGATGTGCGTGCCGCGGCTGATGATCCGAAGCCTACGCCCGAACCGACGCCTGTGCCGTTCGCCATCACGGTGGATGTCAACAATCAGGTGACGACCGTCTACGGGCGCGACGAAAACGGCGATTACACCGTTGTTGTGCGGCAGATGCTCTGCTCCACCGGCACGCGCAAGAATCCGTCGGATATTGGCACATTCACACTCAACGGGCGCACGGCGCGCTGGTGCTACTTCCCGGAGTGGGGCAGCCACGCGCAGTACTGGACGCGCATCAACTCGTCCATTGCGTTCCATTCCGTCATTTACAACACGGTCAATACGATGGATTTGTCGGTCAAGTCCTACAAGAACCTCGGCAAGCGCGCGTCGCACGGGTGCATTCGCCTGACCGTTGCGGATGCGAAGTGGATTTACAACAACTGCGGGGCAGGGACGGTCGTCACGATTCGCGACGACATGCCCGCCGACCCGGAACTCCGCGCCGCGCTGAAGCTGCCCTCGCTGAACACGAAGAACATGCTGCCCTACGTCACACCGCAGCCGACCGCCGAGCCGGATTATCGCGCCGGGACGATGCCGCCGCAGCCCTTCCGGACGCTGAAAGTGAACAGCTCCGGCGAGGATGTGTACTGGATGCAGCGGAAGCTGACGGATCTTGGCTACTATTCGGGCAAATGCTCCGGCACGTTCCTGGCAGGTACGCAGAACGCGGTGAAAGCGTTCCAGAAGGCGAAAAGTTTGTCTGCGACGGGGACGGCGGATGTCAAGACGCTGAAGCTGCTGTATGCGGAGGAACTGTCGGCGACGCCCACGCCGGAGGTCACGGCGGATGACCGCACGCCGGAGCCGCTGCCGACGCCGGCGGCGGGGCAGTGAGATTGAAATCCTGCGCGGCGAATTTGAAAATAGTATAAAAATAGAACGCGCTCGTCAGCGGAAAGGCTGGCGGGCGCGTTTGCATTTGCGCACAATTGACGATGCTTGAAAATTGTGCTATATTCCCCGGCGTGGCGCGGAAATCGACCATTTTCTTGCTGTCGTGAACGCCGGGGGGCTGGCTGTCATTTTGCGTACGGCTGACCGCAGTATGTGCAGCGCGGCGCGCTGCTGCGTCGGCCGCTGTTCTTCGCGCCGCAGCCGGGGCAGATCCACTGCACGAATGTGCCCTCCGGCGTGTACAGCGCAACCGTGCGCGTCGCAGCGTTAATCTGCAGGTTTTGCAGGTATCCCGTGCCGATGAGCGATCTGAGCTGCTCAAGGGCTTTGCTGGAGGAGAGAACCGTGCCCAGCTGGTCAAAGGTCAGGCTTTCTTCGGTCAGCGGGAGCAGCGCGCCTGCGATACGGCGCGCGCAGGCTCTGCGGTATGCATGGCGAAGAATGCGAAAGACAGGCGTTATGAGCGCAGCGAATAGGAAAATACCCATCACGCCGGACAGCGTTTTCCCCTGCGAAAACATCTTTATCGTCGCGGAGACGGTCGCCGCCGCAAAAATGGCACAGACCAGCACAACGGGAATATCCGTTTTTTTCTTGGCGACAGCCTTTGCGCTCAAATATGAATTGGTGATGTTTGTCATTGCGCGTCTACCGCCGCCTGACAGGTTTCAAATGCCTCGTAGGGATCGCCGCCGCTTAGTACCGCCACGATGCCGTCGCCGTAATCTTCCATATAGCTGTGCGGCATGGCGAACAGGTAGAACAGCTCGTTCTCACCGGGGAGAACGTCCTCCACCAGGTTGCAGGAGCGGCAGGAGATATAGAATTCGTCTCCATCCAGATCGAGGCGGAACTGTGCATAGTAGATCTCGTTGTTGACCAGCGTGGTGAACACGGCCATCTTTTCAAAGACCTCCCGGGTTCCGTGAATCGGTGCGTCCACGGACACGGACAGCATATCATCGTAGATATAAACGGTTATAAAGGCGTATTCCATCGAGTTATCGACGGAAAAGGGCACGGTGAAGGTATAGTCGTCATATTCATAGGGGAATTCATTTTCTTCCAGAAAATTCTTCACCAGACTGGCCATTTGATCCTCTTTGCTCGTCGGAACAGAATCAGCGAAGGCCGCGGAAAACATCAGCAGTGCGGTCAACAGGAAAACGATTATTTTCTTCATGGGGGAAGATCCTCCTCTTTTTGTTTGATCAATGAAAAAGAAATGACGGTCGCTCGTTCCGCGTAGCACAGCGCAGTGCTTCATTCAGAAACGGCATTATTTTGCGGAGTCTTCCGGCGCGAAATGGATCAGCATAGAGCCAAAATAGTCCATATCGCAGCCTTTTTCCGTGGGCACGATGTACAGCGCCTGTGTGTAATAGTTGATGACAATGCCGTCGACCTCGCCCGCTTCTGTGGGCGCTTTGCCAAAGACCCATGTGAGACCGGGAATATCCGCGCCTGCTATGACCAATTTGACGGTGCCGTCCTCATGGAAGAGAAGGGAATACTCATAATTGCCCAGCTGCGCGGCGGTCATGTTGTAGCCGCTTACATCCGCGTCGGTCATGACGTACTTCTTTTCCAGCATGATTTCGGCGCCGGCGGCGGGTTCGGGCGTGCCTGCGGGATTGAATTCCGCAGTTGGTTCGGCGGCCGTTTCGGGGGCATCGCCGGTACGCTCGTACCACAGCGTGAGGTCGCTCATTTCAAGGCTGAGCGTTCCATCCTCGCGCAGCGTGACGGCAGTCTCGCCGTTCAGGATGGAGATGAGCAGCGTGAAATTGTCCATGCGGCAGGATAGACCGTCCAGCGTCATACTTTGCAGGGTCAGGTCGCAGGTAGTGCCGTAAATAACCAGCGTATCCCCCGCCATTTCAGCGGCTTCAGCGGGCAGCGTGATGCCGTCCGCTGTGACGCGCGCAAGCGTCCAGAAGCCCCTGAAATCGTCGATAATGGCGCTTTCGTTGATGCTCGGGACGGCCGCGCTTGAGGCTTCCGGCTTCTCGCGGCTGAACGCCATGGTCACGTCGTCCGTGGAAACCGTGAGGAGCGCGTCCTGCAGCGTGAACGATATGCCGTCCGCCATGAGTACGCCGTCCTGCATGGCGCAATGGATGCTGTCCACGTCGCCGTTCGTGTTCATTTCAGCCGCACCGTCCGCGCCGAGGGTGAAGGTCACATCCAGGCCCATGTCAGCCAGCGGATAGGGTGTACCCCCTATCTCCATGCGCACGCCGTACCACACGCCCAGATATTCATCGGGAATGCCAGCGTTCTGCGCGACAGGTTCGGGAATGGGGGTGGGTTCAGACGCAATTTCGGGTTCAGCCGCGCCTAACGTGCCGGACTGCGCGGGCGCGGCGGTTTCCACGCTTGCATCCAGCTTCAGGGTGGGGAGCAGCGCAGGCAAATCGGGCAGCGTGGGCTTCGCGTGGGCGCATGGCTCGGTGATTACGGTAACCTCGCTGCGGTTTTCGCTCCAGCTCTGGCAATTCTGAGCGTGCCTGAGGTTTTCTTCGCTCATGCCTTCGGGTACGCGCACGGTCAGCTTGGGCGCGACGTTCATGATCAGTCCCATGGGGGACGCGGTCAAATCGCAGCCGTCGAAGCAGATTTCGGCAAGGTTCGGGCAGTTGACGATGCAGTTTTCGCCGAAGTCCTTCATCTTGCTGGTGAAGTGCAGGCTGGTCAGGTTCTTGCATTCAGTAAACGCGCCGTATTCCACACGCTCCGCGTCGGCGACGAAGGAACTGAGACCGGCAAAATTGAACGCCTGCTGGCCGATCCTTATGAGATGCTCGCCAAAGTACAGGTTGCCCAGCGGCCCTGCGCTGTCGAAGGCGTAGTTGTCGATTTCGCGCACGCCGTTGACGAAGATTACGTTGTTCAGGCTCCGGCAGAGCATAAACTGATTGCCGCCGGTGCTCTCCAGGGGCGCGTAGCAGACGAAGGTCTCCAGCTGCTGGCAGTAGGCGAGCATCATGTCCGGCAGCTCTTTGATTGTTTCGGGCAGCACCAGCGTGCGCAGGCGCACCCATTCGGTGCGGTCACTCGTCACAGAGGAATCTGTATAGTCATGGCACACGTCAAAGGCGTTGTAGTTTTTGAAGCCTACCACGGTTACGCCGTTGATTTCGCGCGGCACAACCACATCCACGTCGGTTCCGACGTAGGCGGCGATCAGACCGGTATCCGGATCAAACTCAAAGTTCTCGGCGGGAGTCGGCTCGAAGGGCATCTTTACGAATTGGCTTACTTCGCCTTCGCGCAGCATGGGGTCGTACCATGGGCGCTGGAGCGTCTCGTTCCACGCGGCAAGCTGCTCATCGGTCGCGTCGGCGGGCAGACGCAGCTCGGCGCTTGTGCCCTCGACGGCGGAAAGCGGGAAACTGCCGGCGGTGGGGATGACCATCTTCGTCAGCTTTGTGTTCGCGAAGGCTCTCTCGCCCACGGAAGCGGAGGCGCTCAGGCGCACGCTCTCCAGCGCGGAACCCTCAAACGCACCCTCCCCAATGGCGGCGGCCTGCGGCAGTTCGACGCTCGTCATCGCGGTGTTGGCAAACGCGCCCGCGCCGATGGCCGTCACATGCTTCAGGTCGGCCGCGCTCAGCAGGGTATCCGCAAAGGCGCTCTCGCCGATTTCGGTCACGCCCTCGCCCAGCGTAAGCGCTTTCACGCCGCTGCCCGCGAACATATGCGCCGGGACAGCGCCGCTCTCAATGGTCACTTCGCTCAGATTGGGCATATTGGCGAACACGCCCGCGGGAATGAGCGCGGGATCGCACTTGATCACCAGCTTTTTGAGCCCGGTCAGGCCGTCCAGCGCACCCTCGCCGATGGTGGTCAGCGAATCGGGCAGCGTCAGCTCCTCCAGCTGCGCGCAGCCGGCAAACGCCCGCGCGCCGATGGTGGTCACGGAGTCGAACAGATCCACTTCTCTGAGAGAGCTGTTCATGAAGGCCTCCGCGCCGATGGTGGTGAACTCGTCGTTGTGAGCGACGGAGAAGTATTCGATGGTCTGGCTGTCCTTGAACACGCCGTCGCCCAGGCCGACCACCGGCTCCTTCGAGACGGTAAGGTGGGGATGAATGCGCGCCTGCGAGCCGGTGTACTCGGTCAGCACGCAGTTTTCATAGGTATAGGAACCCTTTTCGGGCGACTGGGCGGTGGGATCCTGAGCGCGCCAGACGCGGCAGGGAAGCCCCAGCGCATCCACATAGGCCTGCCACTGCTCCATCTCCTGACGGCTGCCGTGGGCGTTCA
>OGXX01001406.1_pt1 | contig 24521 bp, 18 predicted proteins | sample 1576301 | NCBI WGS metagenome assembly OGXX01 (sample SAMEA3541469, study PRJEB24748) | human gut metagenome | biome: human gut; feature: human-associated habitat; material: faeces | place: China | collected 2012
AGATCGCCGATCCGCACAATCTCGGCGCGATTTTGCGCACCGCCGAGTGCGCGGGCGTCCACGGCGTCATCATCCCCAAGCGGCGCGCCGCCGGGCTCACCGCTGTGGTGGACAAGGCGAGCGCGGGCGCGGCGGAGCATATGCTCGTCTCGCGCGTGACGAACATCCCCGCGGCGCTCGGTGAGCTGAAGAAAAAGGGCCTCTGGGTCTACGGCACGGCGGCGGACGCTCCCACCGATCTGTGGCAGACGAAAATGACCGGCCCCGCGGCGCTCGTCATCGGGTCGGAGGGCTTCGGCATGGGCCGCCTCGTTTCGGAGCAGTGCGACTTTACCGTGGGCATCCCCCTGCTCGGCAAGATCACATCGCTCAACGCCTCCGCGGCGGCGGCGATCCTTATGTATGAGGTCGTCCGCCAGCGCAGAGATTCCTGAGACGGAGGGAGCTATGGCAAAACGCGATACAGGCGGCGTTCCCCGGAGCTTCGGCGTGCCGGGCTTCTCGCTCGAGAGCATTCTCGAGGAGTGCCGGGACAAGGCGCCGGAGGAGACCGCCGCGCCGGAAACAGCGGAAACGGAATACCGGCCGGAGACGGAGGGCTGTTCCTCCGAGCAGGCGGATTACCCGGCAGAAACGGAGTATGAGGCCGAATATCCGGACGAAGAAGCGGAATACCCCGAATACGAAGAATTTGATACCGGCGCGCCGGAATATGAGACCGAGCCGGACACCGCGCCGGACGAGCCGGAGGAGACCGGGGAACCGGACGGGCGGTACTATGAGGACGCGCCGGAGCCGGAAGAGGCCGCCGAGGGCGAAATATACGACGAAGGCTTTGAGGACGACACGGACTTTTACGCCCCGCCCCTTGAAGCGCCGGACGAGCCGGAAGCCTCGGAAGCAGGCGAAGAGCCGGACGAGCCGGAGAAAAAAAGCAGAAAGAAAAAGGGCCTTGGCAGCGTATCCCGCCGCGGGCGGGGCCGCGCGCCGGGGCCTTGGGGCAAGCTCGTGGGGCTTCTCGCCGCGGCGTCGATCCGCCGGGCGAACGATCTCTCCCAGCCCGACCCGGAGCCGGAGGACGTAACGCTTGAAATGCCGCCGCAGCGCGCGGCGAAGCATTATGCCGCGCAGATGCCGAGTCTGCGCCTGCGCTTCTTTGCGGCGGCGGCAGTCTGCGTGCTGCTCGCGTGGATCACTCTTTCGTATGACTTCGGCCTGCCGCTGCCCGGCAGTCTCGGCACGAACGCGAGAGCGACGTCGCTCGTGTGTCTCATCGGGATGCTCTCGGTGATGCTCATCGGGCTGGACGTTGTAACGGCGGGCGTCATGGGGCTCATCCGCGGCCGCGCCGGGGCGGAATCCATGATCGTTCTCGCCGCAATCGCCGCGGCGGCGGACGTGATCTATATCGCCGCGAGCGGCGACGGCTCGCACGGCGTTACCTTCGCGGTGATCCCCGCGGCGGCGGTCATGTTCGCGCTGCGCGGCGCGTGGTACAGCTGCCGGGCGTACGCCGATTCCTTCCTTGCCCTGCATCACGCCAAGGACGCCTATGCCGTCACCTCCGAGGTGCTGCCGGGGAAGAAGGAGCGCATCCTCATCAAGTCTCGCCGCTCGTCGGACGGCCTTGTCCGCCGCAGCGAGGAGCCGAGCGGCGCGGAAGCGCTCGCCATGGAGGCGTTTGTGCCGATGGCCGTCGGCTCGCTCGCACTGGCGCTGGCGCTCTCGCTCGGCGCGCAGGATATGAAGGCGTTTTTCCATCTCTTCTCGCTTATGACGGCGCTTTGCGTTTCCTTCAACTGGACGCTCTCGTTCCCGATCCTTTTCTCCCGCACGGCGCGCCATCTCATGATGCGCGGCAGCGCTCTGGCCGGATGGTCCGGCGCGCGCGATGTCGGCCGGTCGCGCCGGCTCGTGCTCACCGATACCGACATTTTCCCCGAGGACGCCATCGAGATCACGGGCGTGCGCTTTATGGACAAGAGCCGCGCCGCGCAGGTGCTCGGCATCACCGGCAGCATGCTCGATGCGGCAGGGACGGGTCTTGCCGCGCCCTTTGCCGAGCTGATGCGCCGGAAAAAAGCCGCCATGCAGACCGTGGAGGATTTCTCCGTCGGCGAGGGCGGCGCGAAGGGCATGGTGCAGGGCGAGGAGGTTCGCATCGGCACGCTCGCGTATATGCATCTGAGCGGCGTGAAGATCCCCGACAAGATCAAGGAGGAAAACGCGCTCTATACCGCCGTATCCGGCGAGCTGGCGGCGGTGTTCCCGCTGCGCTACCGCCCGATGGCGAGCGTGCAGCGCGCCCTGGCCGCTCTGCGCCGCGAGCATCGCAAGCCGATCTTCGCCGTGCGCGACTTTAATCTTGACCCGCTTCTTCTGCAGAAAACGTTCGGCGTATCCGCCGAGGGCTTCCAGTTCCCGTCCTCCGCCGAGCGGTACCGCATTTCCGGCATCCCCGCCTCGGCGGGCAGCCCTGCCGCCGGTGTGATGGCGCAGGACGGTCTCGACACGCTCGTGGACTTTGCCGAATGCGGCACGAAGCTCCATTCCTACGGCCGCGCGTGCGCGTGGTGCTGCGTCATCTGCGCCGCGCTCGGCGCGATCCTTGCGGTGGTCCCGGCATGGCAGGGACTGTGGACGGCGATCGGCGCGGGGCGTGTGCTGCTCTATATGCTCGCGTGGATCATCGTGCCGCTGGCGCTGCGGACGCTGCTGCAAAAATAATTATTGCCAAAAAAACTGTCATAGTGTATAATTTATCCTCGTGGCGCTCCCCTGTTTTTTCGGAAGAATGACAAGGCCGATTCACAGGACAATGAATTAAAGTTTTTTAAGATAATTATAAGGAGAGGACAACCCATGAGCTACACAACCAAGGACATCCGCAATGTCTGCCTGCTCGGTCACGGCGGCAGCGGCAAGACCACCCTTACCGAGAACATGCTCTACCTGACCGGTGCCATCGACCGTCAGGGCAAGGTCAACGACGGCAACACCGTCTGCGACTACGACGCGGAAGAGATCAAGCGTCAGGTAACGATCTCCGCGGCTATCGCTCCCATTTCCTTCGGCGGCAAGAAGATCAACGTGATCGACTGCCCGGGCTTCCAGGACTTCGCCGGTGAAGTCGCCGCCGCGCTGCGCGCGGTCGAGGCGGGCATCATCTTCTGCACCGCGAAGGACGGCCTTTCCGTCGGCGCGGAGCGCAACTGGAAGCTGCTCAAGGCCGCCGGCAAGCCGGTCGCCTTCTACGTCTCCAAGCTCGATGAGGAGCACGGTGATTACTTCGGCGTGCTCGAAGCGCTGCAGGCCAAGTACGGCAGCATCGTCTGCCCCGTGACGATCCCCGCCTCCGACGGTACCGGCGTCATTGATCTCGTGCACAACATCGCGTATGAGACCAACGGCAGCAAGACCGCGAAGGTCGCCGTCCCCGCCGCCGACGCCGGCAAGGCCGAGGAGCTGCGCGAGGCTCTTATGGAGACCGCCGCGGGCGCTACCGAGGAGCTCATGGAGAAGTATTTCGAGGAAATGACCCTCTCCGAGGAAGAGCTTGTCACCGGCATCAAGGCCGGCCTGAAGGACCGCAGCGTCGTTCCCGTGTTCTGCGGCGTCGGTACGACCGGCGTCGGCACGCAGGCTCTGCTGCAGGCCATTCTGGACTATGTCCCCGCGCCCGACGAGGTCGAGGGCATCGATCCCAACGGCCCGACCGCCGGTCTCGTGTTCAAGACCGTGTCCGACCAGTTCGGCAAGTACAACTTCATCAAGCTCGTCAGCGGCAAGCTGACCGCCGATATGTCTCTGCGCAATTCGCGCACCGGCAACACCGATAAGCTCGGCCGTCTGTACACCATGTGCGGCAAGAAGACCACCGAAGTCAAGGACGCCTGCTGCGGCGACATCGTCGCCATCGGCAAGATGGACTGGAAGACCGGCGACACCGTGTGCGACCCGAAGGCCGAGATCGAGCTTCCCGCCATCGAGATCGCGGAGCCCTGCTACTCCATGTGCATCTCCCCCAAGACGAAGGGCCAGGACGACAAGATCGCCAACGGTCTTGCCCGTCTGAACGAGTTTGCTTTTTTTTTCAATAACTTTTTGACAAAAGCCTTCAGAAAAACTTAATAAAGGTATAAATGTTTCGGAATTCCGTTTTCATAGATCACTTCTGTTTCGCCGTGGATCAGTGGTTTCAGATATTCCATCATCTTTTCTGTCACATCGTTTCCTGCTTCATTGATATAATCTGCCGGTACTTTTTTCTCCTGGTTCGACACCTCGCAGACTGGAACCGCAGTGTAGCGCACCTGATACGGATGGCTGCTGATTCTTTCTACCGAAGCCATCAGCCCACTTTTTCCCTGCAGGGCACAGCGGCAGGCGGTCATGCCAAGCATCTTTGACTCCTGGATGTCGGTCTTGCTTGCGATATGGGAGGCGCATCGCTGCATCAGATTCAGTTCAATGGATCTTACTTTGCAGCCGATTTCTCTTCGCACGATATCTTCGAGCACTCTGGCGCTTCCCGCGATATAGCTATGACCGAAATTGTCCACGGCTCCGCTCTGTACCTGCTCGGAGATATACACACCGTCTTTGTCTTTGATTCCCTCACTGATTGCCACCAGAACACTGTCCTGTTTCTCTAATTTTCCTTTTACATCTGCAAGAAAACTCTCCACTGAAAATGCCGGCTCACAAAGATAGATCAGGCTCGGACCTTCTGCTCCGTTATTTCTCGCAAGTGCGGAAGCTGCGGTCAGCCATCCGGCATTTCTTCCCATCACTTCCACGATCGTGACTGCCTTGGTATCGTACACATGGCAGTCTCTTTCCAGCTCGGAAAATGTAGTTGCAATATATTTTGCTGCGGAGCCGAATCCCGGACAGTGATCAGTTCCCACCAGATCGTTGTCAATCGTCTTCGGTGCTCCCATGACATGAATATCTTCTATTTCGTGTTCTTTACAGTATGCCGCCAGTTTATCCACCGTATCCATGGAATCGTTTCCACCTGCGTAAATAAAGTACGCAATTCCATGTTTGCGGAAAATCCGGATGATTTCCTGAAACTGACTGTCGTCTTCTTCCGGATTTTTCAGTTTTACCCTGCAGGATCCCAGTGCTGCTGCCGGTGTCTGGCAAAGGATCTCCAGTTCGTCCTCACCCGGTACTTTCTCACTCAGGTTGACAAACCGTTCCTCCAGAACGCCTTTGATGCCGTTGACTGCACCATAGATCGTATCCACCTGATCGGATGCATACGCTTCCATGATCACTCCTGCGATCGTCGCATTGATTGCTGATGTCGGTCCTCCGGACTGTGCTACCAAAAGATTTCTCATTGATTTCCTCCTTAAGATTGCATAAAGAAGGGGATGTTTTCTGCGTCATCGCAACATCCCCCTTTTTTCTCTTGCCTGTCAGCTGACTTTCTCAAACTGACTATTATATAGATTAGCATAAAATCCGTTCATTGCCAAGAGGTCTTCATGATTTCCTTGCTCAATAATATCTCCGTCCTTCATTACCAGGATCACATCTGCATCTTTGATCGTAGATAAGCGGTGTGCGATCACGAAACTGGTGCGGCCTTTCATCAGGTAATCCATCGCTTTCTGGATCCGTTCTTCTGTTCGGGTATCGACTGAGGAAGTCGCCTCGTCAAGGATCAGCAGCCGGTTATCGGCAAGAATCGCTCTTGCGATCGTCAGGAGCTGCTTTTGTCCCTGGGATACGTTGCTGGCTTCTTCATTTAACACGGTGTTGTATCCTTCCGGCAGTGTCTGGATAAACCGGTGTGCATGCGCGGCTTTTGCCGCTGCGATCACTTCTTCGTCGGTCGCATCCAGTCTTCCATAACGGATATTTTCCATGATCGTACCGTTAAACAGCCAGGTATCCTGCAATACCATACCGAAACATTCTCTCAGATCTCTCCGGTTAAAGTCCCGGATATCGTGTCCGTCGATCAGGATTCTTCCGCTGTTGGCATCATAGAAACGCATCAGCAGTTTCACCAGTGTGGTTTTTCCGGCACCGGTCGGACCGACGATCGCGATCTTTTGTCCCGGTTGCACCTGCTCGGAGAAATCTTTTATGATGATCTGATCCGGGCGATAGCCGAAGCTTACGTGTTCAAATGTTACGCGACCTTCCACGCCGTTTTCCAGTTTCACCGGATGCTCGGCGGTCTGTTCTTCCTCCTCTTCCTCAAGGAATTCAAAAACACGCTCGGAAGCTGCCGCTGCGGACTGCATCATATTTGTAACCTGCGCGATCTGCTGTACCGGCTGGGGAAAGTTTCGGATGTACTGGAAAAATGACTGGATGTCACCGACTTCGATGGCTCCTTTGATCGTCATGAAACCGCCGAGAAGTGCCACCATCACATATCCGATATTTCCCACAAACTGCATGATCGGCATCATCATGCCAGAGAAAAACTGAGATTTCCAGCCGGATTCGTATAACTTTTTGTTCGTCTCCTCGAAAGTCGCCATCACAGCTTCTTCCTTATTAAATGCCTTTACAATATTTTGTCCGGCATAGACCTCTTCCACCTGACCGTTCACATCACCCAGATATTTCTGCTGCTGCTGAAAATACTTCTGGGACCGCTTCATCACCTTGCCGATAATGAACATTGAGCACGGCAGGATCAGCAGGGCACATAAAGTCATCCATACGTTGATACTCAGCATCATGATAAATACACCGATCAGCGTTGTCACCGAAGTGATCAGCTGCGTGATACTCTGGTTCAGCCCCTGCTGCAGGGTATCCACATCGTTGGTGATTCTGGAGAGCACCTCTCCGTAAGTCCGGCTTTCGTAATACTTCATCGGCAGCCGGTTCATTTTCCCGGAAATGTCTTTTCGCAGGGAGTAGCTGACATCGTTGGAGATTCCCGTCATGATAAATCCCTGGATGAAGGAAAATGCCGCACTGCACAGATACAGTCCCAGTGTCCACAAAAGGATCCGTCCGATCTTGTCAAAATCGATCCCGCCGGTTCCGTTGACCTTCGCTACCAATCCGTTAAACAGTTCTGTCGTCGCTTTACCAAGAATCTTTGGTCCCACGATGTTAAATACCGTACCGGCGATGGCAAAGATCATCATGCCGATCAGCCGGATCTTATATTTGCTCATATAACGCAGTAATTTTTTTACTGCTCCGGAGAAATCTTTTGCCTTTTCTCCGCTCATTCTTCCCCGTCCCATAGGTCCTCTGGAGGGGCGTCTGCTATTTTCACTCATGATCCAGTTCCTCCTGTGACAGCTGTGACTGTGCAATCTGCCGATATACTTCGCAGGACTGCAGAAGTTCTCTATGTGTTCCCATACCGACAACCTTTCCTTCGTCCAGCACCAGGATACGGTCTGCATGCAGAATCGTACTGATACGCTGTGCAACGATCAGGGTTGTGGCTTCCTCGGTTTCTTCTTTCAATGCTTTTCGAAGAGCCGCGTCCGTCTTAAAATCCAGTGCGGAGAAGCTGTCATCAAAAATATAGATCTCCGGCTGTTTTGCAATTGCCCTTGCGATCGACAAACGCTGTTTCTGACCACCGGACACATTGCTTCCGCCCTGTGCGATCGGGCTTTCCATGCCTTCCTCTTTCTGTTCGATAAATTCTGTCGCCTGGGCAATGGCTGCTGCCTTCTCCAGTTCTTCTTTCGTCGCATTCTCTCTTCCGTAGCGGAGGTTCGAGTCGATCGTTCCGGAAAACAGTACCCCTTTCTGCGGCACATAACCGATGCGATCCCGCAGATCTTTCAGTTCCATCCTGCGGATATCCACACCGTCCACCCGGATGCTTCCTTTTGTCACATCAAAGAAACGTGGAATCAGATTTACCAACGTACTCTTACCGCTTCCGGTACTTCCGATAAAAGCAACCGTCTCACCTTTCTTCGCCTCGAAGGTAATATCAGAAAGGACTTCCTCTTCCGCTCCCGGATAGGCAAAACTTACATGGTCAAATACTACCGTTCCTTTTTCACTTTCTTCCGGTTTTTCACTGGTTTCCGGATCTTCGATGGAAAGCGGGGTATCCAGAACCTCCAGGATACGGTTGGCAGCCACACCGGCACGCGGCAGCATAATGGACATCATCGTGATCATCAAAAACGACATGATGATCTGCATCGCATACTGGATAAATGCCATCATATCACCCACCTGCATATTACCGGCATCGATACTGTGTGCACCGGTGTAGATGATCAGTACACTGATTCCGTTCATGATCAGCATCATCAGCGGCATCATAAACGTCATTGTACGGTTGACAAACAGGTTGGTCTTCGTCAGTCTCCGGTTCGCTTCTTCGAACCGCTCTTCCTCGTGTTTTTCCCGGCTGAACGCACGGATCACCGGAATACCGGTCAGGATCTCACGGCTGACCAGGTTCAGACGGTCGATCAGATCCTGCAGTTTTTTAAATTTCGGCATCGCAACCCAGAAAAGAACGGCTACCAGGATCAGGATCGCTGCCACTGCGATTCCAAGGATCCAGGTCATGGATGCGTCTGTGTTCAGCACTTTCAGCACACCACCGATACCAAGGATCGGCGCGTATAAGACAATACGGAACAACATGGTAAATACCATCTGTACCTGCTGGATATCGTTCGTACTTCTGGTGATCAGAGACGCGGTGGAAAAATTATCCATTTCTTTGCTCGAAAAGGATAATACTTTCCGGTACACTTTATTTCTCAGATCATGACCGAGTTTTGCCGCGATCCGACAGGAGAAGAAAGTCACACAGACAGAAGCGACCATGATCAGTGCTGCCAGAAGCAGCATCTTGATGCCGGACCACAGCACATACTGCATCTGGATCCGGTCCAGATCTTCGCCCATCTCCTGATACTCGTTTTTCAGATACTGGATGGCTCCCTGTGTCACAATAGATTCCGGCATATCCTCCAGCTTTTCGGTCATCTGTTCCATCATCTGGCTTCTCGCTTCATCCGGAAGCTGTGCGATCGCATCCATCACATCCACCCCGTCCGGAAGCTGCATCTGCTGTGCCAGTGCCTCCTGCGTCTCAGGCTGCTGCAGGCTGGTCACTGCCAGCATTGCCTTTCCGAAGATCGTATTCAGAGAATCTCTTTCTTCATCTTTCAGTTTTTCGTGGGTATAAACACCGTCTTCCAGTATATAATATTCTTTGACTTCTTCCTGCTGATCACTGTCCATGAATAAAAACAGCTGATCCATGGATTCTTCCCGGATCTGATCCGGTACACTGTCCGGAATACCGCCCTGCTGTACACCGATATTGATAATATCCGAAGTGTACGAAGGCAGTGCCAGATCACAGAATGCCTGCCCGAACAGCAGGGCGAAGATCAGCACGATATAACGATAGGAACCCTTCAGTTCCCGAAACATCCGTAACATACCTATTGTTCTCCTCCCCTAAAATAACCTTTGATTTCCATACTTCCAGGCATTTTTTCCAGATTTTCCTGCATCTGGAGAATCTGGTCTTTCAGATGATCCACCTCTTCCGGTGTCATCCCCTGCACCATCACTGCATTTACTTCTTTTCGTATTTTCTCCACTTCCCGGTGAAGCTCTCTGCCGTAATCCGTCAGATAAATTCTCTGGATCCGTTTATCCTTTTCATCTGCTACCCGACAGACCAGAGCTGATTTTTCCATCCGCTGTAAAGATACTGTCACCGTCGATGGTTTGATACACAGTTTACTGCAGATTTCTTTCTGGCTGAGTCCGTCCTGCTGATACAAGAGATTTAGCATCGGCATCTGTCCGGGGTGCAGATTCACATGAGAAAGCTGATGAAACGTCTTTGCCGCATACACATGAAGCAATTTCATCATCAGGAACTCTGCGGAATGCTCTTTTTCATTCATTCGTTCTCTCTTCCTTTCTTATTAGTTCGTTGACTAATCTTTCGTCGACTAACTAATAATATCACTTATTTTATGTTATACAAGTGTTTTTATACTTTTTTCATATTTTTTTATAATGGTACCAGGGGATAAAGTACGGAATAATCCGGTATCAAAAAAAATCTCCCGAAACAGATCCACATACTTTGTTTCTCTGTTTCAGGAGATTCCTGTTTTTGACTTTTCTGTTACTGATTCAGATTGTGAGCCTTTTCATAGGCGGTGATCAGTTTCAGGTTCTCGATCTCGATCGAGTTCAGATACGAATTGTCAAACTGATCTGCCGATACGCTTGGTGTGTACCAGCTTTTCGATGCAAAATAGTCTGCCAGATCATCCGACTTGAAGATTCTGCCATGACGGGCATAAATTTCATTTCTCGCGATACGGATCTGCCACTCGGAGAGTCCGTTCAGATCTGCATTCGTCAGATATCTGGTACTGCTGTCCGGAATCACGTAATCGCCGCTTCCGGTATCTGCTCCCGCGTCACTGGCTGCCGCTTCGTTCTGTTCCTGAACCACAACCTCCGGGGTTGGTTCCGGTGTCGCCTGCTGTGTCGGTGCCACCGTTGCTGCCTCCGCTTCCTGCGTTGGCACAACTTCCTGTGTCGGTTCCGGTGTCGCTGTAACTTCCGGTGCCACTGTTTCCGGTTCTTCGGCTGCTGCCTCCGCGGTCTCGTTATCATCTCTCTCCTGACTCTTCTGCATATCTTCTTTCATCTGCTCGTTCAGCTGAGAAACTTTTTTCGTATCACCGCCTCCGGCGCCAACCAGTTTTACCACACCAAATACGATCGCAACTACGAGAACTACAATGATTACGCCGAGAACGGCAAAGGTAATCTTTTCTTTTTTCTCTTCCCGCTCCCACTCTTCTTCGTAATCATCCTCATCGTCATCTTCCGAATCGGAATCCTCATCTACCCGATATCCATACCCCATACCGGCAGTCATACGGTTATCGTATTCCGGTTCCGGATTTCTCTTTCTGATCTTGGGCGCTTCATCCTCCTGTTTTTTATAGACTTTTTCAGACGCAGCTTCCTGCACCGGTTTTTCATCTACCGGATGACCACATGCCCCACAGAAACGATCTCCGTCATCCAGACGGTTTCCGCAATATTTACAAAACATGCTGTTTCCTCCATTATCTGTGTTACTGTTTTCTCTTTTTACAGCGTTTCTTCGTATGGAAAAATTATATACCGAACTTTCCGAAAACACAACAGGCAAATGCTGTCTATCTTCTTACATTTTCCATACATTTTCATTTGTGGTCGAGATTGCGACAGCACCGGCTTTCAGGGCTGCCACAATATCTTCCTTCTCGCTGATCAGACCGCCCGCAATCACCGGACAGCGCACGCTGTTTCGGATTTTTTCTATCACGCGCGGCATCAGTCCCGGAAGGATCTCGATCACATCGGGACGATAACCCGCAGTCTGTCTCTGGATGTTATCGTACGCCATCGAATCGATCACAAAAAAGCGAAGCACGGTAAACATTCCCAGTTCTTTTGCACACCTGACCAGTGCCGGTTTCGTTGTAATGATTCCGTCGGCACGGGTATAGGTTTTCAGGAACTCCACTGCCGCCTCTTTTCCACTCAACCCCTGGATCAGATCGATATGTACTACCGCAATTTTCCCTTTTTCCTTGATCTTTTTTACGATCTCGCCGATGTTACATACCGTTCCATATAAGACAAATACCATTCCCACATCCATCTTCAGGCACTCTTCCAGGCCTTTTTCATCTTTCACTGCCGCAATTACCGGGCAGTCTTCCAGTTCTTCTGTCATTTTTCTCATGTTTTCTTCCTCTCAGGCGCAGTACGCCGCACCTACCTGTTCCAGACACCAGTAATAATCTCTCACATCCACCCGTTCTCCCGCATACACCGGATATTCCTGCAGCAGCTTTTCTCCCAGAAAATACTGCACCACCCCGACCTGCTGTCCCTTCCTGACCGGAGCTTCCAGCTGTGCCGGCAGCTGATAACGAACGGTAATCTGTTCATCCTTCCGTAAAAGCAGCGACAGATGCATCTGCTCCGTATCTGCCCCGTATTCCAGACGCGTCGTTGCCACATCGTCAATCGCAGTCCCTTTTTTCTGCCCATTGACCACTGCAAGTCGTCCGAGATCCTTCTTTTCAAAGACTTCCCGGTATTCATAATTCGTCAGCCCGTAAGTCATCAGTTTTCTGGTATCCTCCCATTTATATCCCCGATTATTCGGCCATCCGCACGCAAGCAGAGACACGATCAGTGTTTTTCCTTCCCACTGTAAGGCTCCCACATAACAGTACCCGGCATTCCCCGTAAATCCGGTTTTCCCCGTCAGCGCTCCGTCCATCATTCCCAGAAACGCATTGTGATTGGTGCACTGATAGACCTGTGTCTTGCTGTAGTTCCAGAATGTATAGGACGGCATCCGCGTGATTGCCAGAAAATCTTCTTTCTTCGGAGACTCCATAATACAATATCGCAGAATCCTTGCCAGATCCTCCGCCGTGGTACTGTGGATCCCATTTTCATTCTCCGCATCCAGACCGTTCGGCGTGATAAAATAAGTATCTTCACAGCCGATTTCCCTTGCTTTCAGATTCATCTTTTCCGTAAATCCTTCCACCGATCCCCCGACCTGCTCTGCGATCATTACCGCCGCATCGTTATCCGAATTCAGCATCAGCGCATACAGAAGATCCTGCAGATAAAACTGCTCTCCTGCTTTTGCGCCCATATGTACTTTCGGCTGGCTCGCCGCATAGGCAGATACGGTGACCAGATCGTCCATCCGTCCGTCTTCCAGTGCCAGAATACAGGTCATAATCTTCGTGGTACTTGCCATCGGAAGCTTCTGCTCGCTGTTTTTAGAATACAAAACACGTCCGGAGTCTGCATCCATCAGACATGCCGAACGCGCATAAAGTTCTGATTCACTCAACTGCATACCATATCCCACTGCCGGCGTTCCCAACAGCAGGAAAAGCAGCAACAATAATCCCCGCTTTATTCTTCCCATATAGTATCCCCCGTTTTTTATCACAGTTTTCCAAAGATACTATATGCGGCTCTTTTTCTTTTAGAACCTTATTTTTACAGATCCAGCTGTAACTGAATCTCTTCTTCTGCCTCTGCCTTGAAATCTTCCAGTTTTACCGGGCTGATCGTCGGCAAATCCTCGGTGGACTGCACCCCGAAATTTCTTAAAAATTCTTCCGTCGTTCCAAAAAGGATCGGTCGTCCCGGTGCATCCAGTCGTCCCAATTCCTGTACCAGATTATATTCCACCAGTTTATTGATCGGATGATCACACTTTACTCCACGGATTTTTTCAATCTCCTGTTTCGTTACCGGCTGCTTGTAGGCGATAATCGAGAGTGTCTCCAGCATGACATCTGTCAGCACTGCTTTTTTCGGCTGCAATGCGATCTCCACCAGATATTCATAATATTCCTGCTTGGTACACATCTGAAATGCTCCGTCCAGTTCCAGGATTTTGATTCCACGATCTCTGGCATTGTATTTTAACATCATATTCCGGATGATTTTTTCCGTCGTGTTTTTATCCTGCCCGATTGCTTTCGCGATTCTTCCTGTCTCCACCGAATCACCCGCGGAAAATAAAATAGCCTCAATCGCTGCTTCCAGTTTCTCCATCTTCCTGCTGCTCCTCATATTTTAAAGATGTAATCTGAATATCATCAAACAAATGTTCCTGTTCTATGATAATCACACCGGTTTTCATCAGTTCCAGGATCGCAAGAAACGTAACGATCACCTGAATCTTACTCGATTGTTTTTCCAGAAGTCCCCGGAAGGAAAAATAGCGATGTGTTCTGGCATACAGCTCCAGATCACTCATCTTGTCTTCCAGACTGACTTCTTCTTTCTCGATCTTACCGAATTTGCTTCGGATCGGATCCACCTTGTTTTCCTGTCGTTTGATGATAGAATTGAAAATATTCTGAAGTTTTGCCAGTGTCAGATCACCGATCAGTTCCTGGATATCCACCGGCGGTCGATATTCCAGCACTTCTTTCGGCATGCTCTCCGCCCGGTATACACAACGGGAAGCATCTGCCATCCGGTCCCGCAGCTCGTAGGACATATATTTATACATCTTATACTCCAACAGCTGCTGTACCAGTTCTTCACGGGGATCTTTTTCTTCCCCTTCTTCAGTTATTTCTTTTGGAAGAAGCATCTTACACTTGATATCCAGGAGCGTTGCCGCCATTACCATGAACTCACTCATGATATTCAGGTTTTCTTCCTGCATCTGCCGGATATATTCCATATACTGTTCTGTGATCTCTACGATCGGAATGTCGTAAATATCAATCTTATTCTTTTCGATCAGATGTAAAAGCAGATCCAGCGGACCTTCAAATGCCTCCAGTTTTACCGGTATTCCCATGTTTCTTCCTCTTTTTCTTTTCGTTTATACCTGAATGTTTATTTTACAGGCATTTTCCGGTTTTGTAAAGCGCAGATTCGAAGGATCGTTAGTTCTCTTGGGTTGTGGATCCGTAACGGGATCGTATGCTCCCCCAGCCCGGCACTGACGATCACTGCATGTTCTCCCTTTTTGTGGATTCCTCCACATTCGGCCGGAAAGATCCGAAAATCCGGAGAAATCGCTCCCCGTCTCTTCCCGAGCATCATCACCCCGCCGTGGTAATGTCCGCAGAATGTCACCGTTGCACCCCAGGAAAGATACTCTTTCTTATAGCGTGGATTATGCGCCAGAAGAATCGTGATCCGGTCACGATCCGGTTGTCCGAACCGTTTTTCCAGTTCTTCCACCATGCCCTCTTTCCGACGCCCTTTCTCATAAAATCGTTCGTCCGGCTCCAGCCCGCAGATGGTAAGCGGTATTCCCTTCTTCTCCACCTGCGCTTTCCGGTTCCGTAGCCGCAGTAATGGCAGTTCTTCTACTGCTGCCTCATATCTTTTCCCGACCTCTCCGTAAATCTCCGGATGTTCGACAATCCGTTGTTCATGGTTGCCGCTTGCATAATATACCGGATATGTTTCCGACAGTTTTTTCAGAAAACCAAACGCTTTTTCTGTTTCACATCCCTTTTTTCCGACAACGACATCCCCGCCGACCAACACCAGATCCGGATGTTGTTTTTCGAGGAGTTGAAAAATCCGCTCCCCGTCCTCACCTGTGACCTGATCATGAAGATCCGTCAAAAAGGCAAGTGTCAGTTCCTGTTTCTCTTTTATATAAGGAGACTGGAGTCGATACTCCCTTACTATCGTTTTTTTCATCGTTTTGCTCCATATTAAAAATCCCCGGTCTAAAACTTTCGTTTTACACCGGGGTGTTGTTGACTGTCCTCATCGGTCGTCATCTGCAAACTTTATTTTGCGTAATCTACGACACGACTTTCACGGATTACACTGACTTTGATCTGTCCAGGATATTCCAGTTCTGCTTCAATCTGTTTGGAAATATCTCTTGCCAGTAATACCATATCAGAATCATTGACATGATCTGGCAATACCATAATCCGAACCTCACGGCCTGCCTGAATAGCATAGGATTTGTCTACTCCCTTGAAGGAGTTTGTGATATCTTCTAACTGTTTCAATCTGTTGGTATATGTTTCCAGTGTCTCTCTTCTCGCACCCGGGCGGGCAGCTGAGATTGCATCCGCAGCCTGTACGATTCCGGCAATCAGAGATTCCGGTTCTACATCGCCGTGATGGGCTTCTACTGCGTTGATGACAATTGGAGATTCTTTATACTTTCTACATAAGTCAACACCGATCTGAATATGGGATCCTTCCACTTCATGGTCGATGGATTTTCCTATATCATGTAATAAGCCGGCACGTTTTGCCAGACGGATATCCGTACCAACTTCTGCCGCCAGAAGACCTGACAGCTGTGCAACTTCGATGGAATGCTTTAATGCGTTCTGTCCATAACTGGAACGGAATTTCATACGTCCAAGGAGACGAATCAGTTCCGGATGGATTCCGTGAACACCAACTTCTAAAGCAGCGTTCTCCCCCTCTTCCCGAATCATGGTCTCTACTTCTTTCTGTGCTTTCTCCACCATTTCCTCGATACGTGCCGGATGAATACGTCCATCCACGATCAGTTTTTCAAGAGCAATTCTTGCAACTTCACGACGGATCGGATCAAATCCGGATAAAACAACTGCTTCCGGGGTATCGTCAATGATCAGATCCACACCGGTCAGTGTTTCCAGCGTACGGATGTTTCTTCCTTCACGACCGATGATTCTTCCTTTCATCTCATCGCTCGGAAGCTGTACAACGGAAATCGTAGATTCTGCCACATGGTCAACAGCACATTTCTGAATCGCTGTTACCACATACTCTTTTGCTTTCTTTGCAGCATCTTCTTTTGCTTTGCTTTCCAGCTCTTTGTAAAGTTTCGCAGTATCAATTTTTACTTCGTCTTCAACAGATTTTAAAAGATAATCCTTTGCCTGTTCGGAGGTCAGTCCTGAGATTCTCTCAAGTTCCTGTACTCCCTGGTCATGTAATTCGTCAACCTGTTTCTCTTTCTTCTTTAACTCTGCTTCTTTTGCTGAATACTCTGTTTCCCGTCTCTCCAGTGCATTTGCCTTGCGGTCTACAGATTCTTCTTTTGCCAGCACACGCTTTTCATACTTTTGCAGTTCGCTGCGTCTCTCCCTTGTCTCTTTTTCCAGTTCGTTTTTGGTTTTCAGAGATTCTTCTTTTGCTTCCAGAAGAGCTTCGCGTTTCTTAGTTTCCGCCGTTTTCAGGGCTTCATCTATGATGTTTCTTGCTTTTTCCTCCGCAGTGCCAATTTTTTCCGCATCCTGCTTCACTTTCTTGGCAACGGCAAGCTTGCAAGCCACAGGAACCGCTATTACCAGCGCAATGACTACAGCAATAATTGGAATTAATATATTGATTCCGTCTGCCATAGGAGCACCTCCTTATTTAGTTTTCATTGTACGTTTACAACAGTATAATTCTATAATGATTTCACAAATTTGTCAACGGATTCCCCATTATTTTCGTAGATATAGTTATAATCCTTTATTCTTCCCGTGAAAAATATTCCCGGAATACCGACTGGATCTCCGAAGAGGTAAATCCCCTGCGCATCAGATAGCCGTAATGCCGTCTTTTTTCTTTTTCATCGGCCTCTTTTGGATTTCTGCATCGTTTCTCCAGAAGCTGACGGATCATATCCGTCTCATCCGCACACCCTTCTTCATCCTCCATGGCTTCTTGTCCCCGTCGGATCAGTTCCCGCGGAATGCCTTTCCGCTCCAGTTCAAACTGCATCTGGCGTCTGCTCTTTCTTCCCTGATAGGTGGACAGATACCGTGTGACATATCTCTCATCATCCAGATAATGATACGAGCGTACATAATCCATGGCGATCTTTACTGCCTGCGGTGTATATTCGCCCTTCATCAGCTTCTTTTCCAGTTCCGCTTCCGTATAATCCATCCGCGTCAGCAGATGCATCGCCCGCAGCTTCGCTCTTTTGACCAGAATCTCTTTAAAGATTTCCTGAAAAGTCTCCGCAGGAAGCTCTCCGTTCTCTTTCAGTCGATAACGGGAAAGCTCGCCCTTATATAACATAAAGGCGAGCTGTTCATCTGTCACAACGCGGTACTTCGCTTTTGTCACAGGGACAATCTCTGTGATTCTCATACTTCCTCATCCGGTGTATCTTTCTGTGCACCGTTTGCTTCATCCGCTTCTTTTGCGGTATCCTGCGGTCCGTCTTCACCCAGTCCGTAATGTGCTCTTACCTGGCGTTCGATCTCTTCTGCGATCTCCGGATTCTCTCTCAGGAAGATCTTTGCATTCTCTCTTCCCTGGCCGATCTTGCCGTCATTGTAGGCGAACCATGCACCGCTCTTCTGGATGATACCAAGATTCACTGCCAGATCCAGGATATCACTCTCTTTGGAGATTCCCTTTCCGAACATGATATCAAATTCTGCTTCTTTAAACGGCGGTGCCACTTTATTCTTCACGACTTTGACACGGGTACGGTTACCGATCACTTCTCCGCCCTGTTTGATCGTCTCGGTTCTTCTGACATCCATACGCACGGAAGCGTAGAACTTCAGGGCACGTCCACCGGTGGTTGTCTCCGGATTACCGAACATGACACCGATCTTTTCACGCAGCTGGTTGATAAAGATCACGATACAGTTGGACTTGCTTACCACACCGGTCAGTTTTCTCAGTGCCTGAGACATCAGTCGTGCCTGCAGACCCATATGGGAATCTCCCATATCTCCCTCGATCTCTGCTTTCGGTACCAGGGCTGCTACAGAGTCCACGATGATAATATCCATCGCACCGGAACGCACCATTGTCTCAGTGATCTCGAGTGCCTGTTCTCCGTTATCCGGCTGTGAAATATACAATTCATCGATATCCACACCGATGTTTTTTGCATAGGCAGGATCCAGCGCATGCTCTGCATCCACGAATCCGGCGATTCCGCCGCGCTTCTGTACTTCCGCTACCATATGTAATGCTACGGTTGTCTTACCACTGGATTCCGGTCCGTAGATCTCGATGATTCGTCCACGCGGAACACCACCCAGTCCCAGTGCAATATCCAGACTCAGAGATCCGGTCGGTACGGTCTGTACATTCATGTTCTTACCGGAATCTCCCAGTTTCATCACGGACCCTTTTCCAAACTGTTTTTCAATCTGTCCCAAAGCCGCATCCAGGGCTTTTAATTTATCTTCTTTTGCCATAATGGTCTCCTTTTTTCATGTGCGAACTTATGTTCGTTTTGCTGTTTCCATACTATTACAAATTACTTTTGTTGTCAACTGGTATTTTCGGTTTTTGAGGGGAATCTAACAATTTCGGCGATCTACCGGGTAAGAATCAAAATTGGTTCACTGAGCCAATTATTGATATACAATGCAATAAAATTAAGAAAAGAACAGGAATTTTCGCCGACGGCAGATCCGCCGGCGTTCCCTGCTATCATACATATTTTTATATTATTTTTCTAATATCCTGCCAGCCAGGTGTACATCTCTTCGTACTGCTTTGCAGAATTCTTCCAGGAATAATCCTGTGCCATGCCGCGGTCGACGATCTTGTTCCACTCGCGTTTGCGGTCATAATATACACGCTCTGCGTAGCGGATCGTATTTAACATCTCATGGGCATTGTAGTTTGTGAAGCTGAAGCCGGTTCCGTTTCCTTCGAACTCGTTGTACGGCTGTACGGTATCTTTCAGGCCACCGGTCTCTCTGACGATTGGCACGGTACCGTAACGAAGGCTCATCAGCTGGCTCAGTCCGCACGGCTCAAACAGAGACGGCATCAGGAATGCGTCTGCCGCTGCATAGATCTTATGAGACATTGCTTCTGAATAATAGATATTGGCAGAAACTTTTTTATCGTATTTCCATGCAAAGTGACGGAACATATTTTCATATTTTTCCTCACCGGTTCCAAGCACTACTAACTGGATCGCATCCTGGCACAGTTCATCCATCATGTAAGCGATCAGGTCAAATCCTTTCTGATCCGTCAGACGGGATACAACACCGAGCATCATGGCTTTCGGATTGACTTCCAGTCCCAGTTCTTCCTGCAGCGCTGTCTTATTTTTCACTTTTTCTTTCCGGAATGTCTTTGCATTGTAGTTCTTTACGATCATGGAGTCGGTCTCCGGATTGTACTCGTCATAATCGATACCGTTTACGATACCGCGCAGGCTGTTGCTTCTTGCCTGCATCAGTCCATCCAGACCTTCGCCGTAGAACGGCGTCTTGATCTCCTCTGCATAGGTATTACTTACGGTTGTGATCGCATCTGCGTATACCAGACCGCCTTTCAGATAGTTGGCATCTTTGTTTGCCTCCAGTTTGTCCGGTGTGAAGAAGTAATCGGACAGACCGGTGATGCTCTTTACAGTCTTGATGTCCCATACGCCCTGGAATTTCAGGTTGTGGATCGTCATAACCGATTTGATTCCACGGTAGAAATCACTTCCCTGGAAACGTTCTTTCAAATATACCGGGATCAGTCCGGTCTGCCAGTCGTGGCAGTGAATAATGTCCGGTCGGAAATCGATCACCGGAAGAATCGACAGTGCCGCTTTGGAGAAGAATGCAAATTTTTCCAGATCTCCCGGCATGCCGTAGTATGGTTTGTCCCCACTGAAATGTTCTTCGTTATCGATAAAATAGAACTTGATTCCTTCATATTCCAGCTCGAAGATTCCTACGTATTGCTGTCTCCAGTTCAGATCCATGTAGAAATTGGTTATGTAGTGTAACTGATCTTTAAATTCCTGTTTCATACAGGCGTATTTTGGAATGATAACTCTCACATCAAAATATTCTTTTGGAAAGCATTTCGGTAAAGAGCCGACTACATCCGCAAGCCCTCCGGTCTTAATAAACGGTACGGCTTCCGATGCAACATATAGTACCTTTTTCATGCGAATAACCTCCTGTTTTTCTTATAACAACATCTGTCTTATATTATACCGCATTTTTACCAAACAGGAAAGGGGTTATGCCTGTTTTTTTATGCATTTTTCATCCGTATTTATCGATGAAGCGTCCCGTGTTCATATTCCAGTCGGATCTTGTCCGCAATCAGAGCGATAAACTCAGAATTGGTCGGTTTTCCTTTTCCGTTGTTCACCGTATAGCCGAAAAGTGCGTCGATCGTATCCATCTTGCCACGGCTCCATGCAACTTCGATGGCATGACGGATCGCACGTTCCACACGGCTCGGTGTAGTCTGGTGTTTCTTGGCAATGGTCGGATACAGGATCTTGGTGATGGAATTGAGCATCTCCATATCCTCCACCGACATCATGATCGCATCCCGCAGGTACTGGTATCCTTTGATGTGTGCCGGCACACCGATCTCATGAATGATATCCGTCACATCAATCTGCAGATTTTTTTCCGATATTTCGCCTGCTCTTCCCAGACCGCCTGTGCCCCGGTTGTCTCTGCGGATTCCTTTTCCAAATTTGCGGAACTGTTTGATCCGGTTTAATACCATGTCGTTGTCAAATGGCTTCATAATATAATAGCAGGCGCCCAGCCGAAACGCATCTTCAATGATCCGTTCCTGACCAACTGCCGATATAATAATAAAAGCCGGACGCTTTCTGACAGAAGGATCTTCATTCACCTTTTCCATGACTGTAATTCCATCCATCTTAGGCATAATAATATCCAGCAGCACAACATCCGGCTCTTTTTCTTTTATGATCTTGTATATTTCCTGTCCGTCGGCCGCCTGTCCGACGAGTTCCAGCTCTTTATCTCCCTTCACCAGTGTACTGAGAAGATCTACCATTCGTTCATTATCATCTGCTATGGCTACGTTTAATTTTTCCATTCTAAACTGACTCCTCCATCTACTTAGTATTTTGGAAAGTATGGGCCCTGCCACAGATTACTGTGTTCCAAATGCTGATTCTATTATAAAAAAAATCTTTTTTTGGTTCAAGATATGACAACACATTTTTCCCATTTTCGTTCGACAAAGTGACACATAAAATGACGATTTTTTGTATTCTCAGTGCATATTTATACAAGAAGCTTTTCCCGCAACAATTTCCCGGCTGCTTTGTTCAGACGGTTCTGCATAAAAATACATAAAAACAAAGAAAGCGGACTGTCACTTTCGCAACAGTCCGCCCGTATTTTCTGATTCTTGTTTTTATTCTGTGAACAGTGGTGTGGAGTAATATCTGTCTCCGGTATCCGGAAGCAGTGCAACAATTGTTTTGCCTTTGTTTTCCGGACGTTTTGCCAGTTCAATCGCTGCCTGAAGAGCTGCACCGGAAGAAATACCTACCAGAATACCCTCTTTCTTAGCCAGCAGTTTTGCTCCTGCAAATGCATCGTCGTTTTCTACGGTAACCACTTCATCGTATACTTTGGTGTTCAGTACATCCGGTACGAATCCTGCACCGATTCCCTGGATCTTATGAGCACCGCTCTTGCCCTGGGAAAGTACCGGAGAAGTTGCAGGCTCCATAGCGATGACTTTCACATCCGGGTTCTGGGATTTCAGATATTCACCGGTTCCTGTCAGAGTTCCGCCGGTTCCCACACCAGCTACGAAGATATCTACTTTTCCGTCAGTATCTTTCCAGATTTCCGGACCGGTGGTCTCACGATGTACTTTCGGGTTTGCCGGGTTTACAAACTGTCCCGGGATAAAGCTGTTCGGAATCTCTTTTGCCAGTTCGTCTGCTTTTGCGATGGCTCCTTTCATTCCTTTTGCTCCTTCCGTCAGCACCAGTTCTGCGCCGTAAGCTTTCAGGATGTTTCTTCTCTCAACACTCATGGTTTCCGGCATGGTCAGGATGATACGATATCCTTTGGATGCTGCGATGGATGCCAGACCGATTCCGGTGTTACCGGAGGTAGGCTCGATGATTACGGAACCTTCTTTTAAGAGTCCTTTTTCTTCTGCATCTTCGATCATTGCTTTTGCGATACGATCTTTTACGCTTCCGGCCGGGTTAAAATATTCCAGTTTTACCAAAAGAGTAGCTTCCAGACCCAGTTCTTTTTCTATGTTTACCACTTCTACCAGTGGGGTGTTTCCGATCAGTCCTAAGGTTCCCTTATAAATATTTCCCATAATACATTTCCTCTCTTTTCCTTTTTTTATTTCGCAACCGTTCGTTCCCCTCGCAGCTACATAATTTTTTTGTAACTATTCCGTAGGTAATATTCCGCGAGGTGTTTTGGCATGTATATGCCAAAATCCCGAGACCTACAAGTCAAAATGCCATCACCGAAGGTGATTTTTCATGCATTTTGCCTCGTAACTGTGAAGGTACTGAACAGTTACGTTGTTTTTGTTTTGTTGAGTGTATTATAATCCCCTTATACCTACTTGTCAACTATGTTTTTATGCTTTTTACAAAAAATTTTATTTTGGTAAAGAGTGAAAGAATCAACATTGCTTTCTCTGAACCGCTGGTTGATATGAACTGCAACAAAAAAGGCTTCCGCAGCTCGGATTCATTCATCTCCGGCTGCGAAAGCCTTTTATGTATTTTTATTTTATTCAGATAACTCCCTGTCCGATTAAGCAGCTTTCTCCTGCGGTTTTTCGAACAGTTTCTTGATACCCTGTACTGCTACGATCACACCAAGGATCAGAAGCAGTACTGCGAAGATCAGCTGCAGGGTATTTCCAAGATCCAGACCTGTAGTCATCAGAGCACCGGTCAGTTTGTAGATGGTCAGACCCAGAGCACTGAATGTTACAGCCATCATGAATACTGCAGGAGCCCACAGCATAACACCCTGACGTTTTGTCTTTTTCAGGAACACGGCACATGCTACCAGCGCAAGTACAGACAGCAGCTGGTTGGCAGAACCGAACAGCGGCCAGATCTCAGCGTATCCGACTTTTGCCAGCAGGTAAGCCAGTACCAGAGTCAGGATAGTTGCAAAATATTTGTTTACCATCAGTTTACGGAATGGTGTGTAATCTTTTTCATCCACATCGTTATCCTGGAAGAATTCCTGGAAGGACAAACGTCCGACACGGGCTACAGAGTCCAGAGAGGTCAGTGCGAATGCAGATACTGCCAGGTTGATCAGGGTAAATACCAGCGTATGTGGCAGACCGATGACTTCCAGGAAGTTTGCAATTGCTCCTGCGAAGATCTGCGGCTGTGTGGTCAGACCCTGTGCTGCTGCTTCTCCTTTTGCGAAAGATGCAACGGCGATCAGAGCGATGATAGCCAGCATACTTTCCATCAGCATGGCACCGAAGGATACCGGCAGCATGTTCTTTTCATTTTTAATCTGTTTGGATGCGGTTCCGGAGGATACCAGTGAATGGAAACCGGATACGGCACCACATGCGATGGTTACGAACAGGATTGGGAATAAAGTCTGTCCGTCTACGTTAAAGGAAGTAAATGCTTCCAGATGGCACTGTGGGTTTGCAACAAACACACCTACGATAGCTGCGATGATCATAAAAATCAGCAGGTAACTGTTCAGGTAGTCACGAGGCTGCAGCAGACTCCATACAGGAGCTACGGATGCGATCAGGATGTAGATGAAGATGATCACATGCCAGGTGGTTCTCGGCAGATACATCGGGAAATTCATACCCAGTGCTACTGCTCCAACCAGCATCACGATAGCGATTGCTGTGTTGACCCATTTATGCAGTTTTCCGTAACGAAGAATCATGCCCAGGCATACAGCTTCGATGATGAATAACATGGAAGTTGTTGCTACTGCACCATTTGCAGTGATCTTGGATACGGTTCCGTCATCTGCTGTCAGGAATCCGTTGAAAGTTCCTGCTACAACATCAGCGAAAGCAGCTACAACCAGGATACAGAACAGCCAGCAGAACAGCAGGAACAGTTTCTTTCCTGTTTTTCCGATATAAGTTTCAATGATGGATCCGATGGAACGTCCTTTGTTCTTTACAGAGGCATACATTGCAGAGAAATCCTGCACTGCTCCGAAGAACACACCACCGATCAGGATCCATAACAGTACCGGCAGCCATCCGAAGATTGCAGCCTGGATCGGTCCGTTGATCGG
>OGXX01001410.1_pt1 | contig 24482 bp, 20 predicted proteins | sample 1576301 | NCBI WGS metagenome assembly OGXX01 (sample SAMEA3541469, study PRJEB24748) | human gut metagenome | biome: human gut; feature: human-associated habitat; material: faeces | place: China | collected 2012
GATTTCACACTCTGATGGGCTGGATTAAGATGCATTATTTCAGAGGATTGCTATAGATGTGATATCACATACCGCATATAATCATCGTCGATAATGTATGGTAAGTATGTATCATAATATTTCACGAGAATTCCACCTTTCCAATATGACAAGCCTATAACCGTACTTCGGCTGCCGGGAAAAGTTTTTTCACTTCAAGGCATTGTTGAATGACTCCTTTTTTCAAAAATCATAAACAACAACGATAACAAATAACTCATGAAATAACAGACAACAGCATCTTTAAACATAAACGCAATATTTTATATCTGAAATTTTGAGTAATGCCTTAAAGGTGACGGAAAGATATTATCCCTCAACTACCAGTTCGTCAACCGTAAGCTGAACAGTTGAATTAACCAGGTCGAGCTGGAGCTGAGCACGGTCTAATTCGCTCTTGCACTTATAGTAATCGTTTTCGACTTTCTCAATGTCATAGTTGACATACCGATAGTCGATGAAGGAATTGTTCCGACCGTATCCGAGCACAGTTTCACGCGCTTTGGGGAGTTTGTTCATCATTTCCCAAAGTTTGCTGCATCTCTTAGTCAGCTGGGGTATATAGATTAGAGCCTGATCTACCGTCATGTTGATTTCCGGAACCATAGTCGTTGTGTTGAATACATTGATTGAGTGCTTTAGTAACCGAATCTTCATTTCGATTTCGTCAATCTTCTTGCTTGTATCCTCATAATCATACTTCGGTCGTACTGTCTCTGGATCCTCGCCCATTGCCGCAAGAAAATCCTTGCCCTGTTCTTCTTTACGCATAACAGAACTCAACTCTTCATTGAGTTTTTTGAGAATCTTAGCTGCTTCTGCTGATGTCAACTGAACCATAATACTTTACCTCTCTTATTTATAATATTTTCTGTGTGTTTTCTTCTCTGCTGACGTTTTACTTCCTGATTTGCTTTCTTCATTTTCTTTTATTTCGGAAGAAACAGCAGAAGTGGATTCTTCATTGTTGTTTGTCGAAGGGTCTTCTTTTGTACCGCAGCCAGTGATTACACTCACCAATAGCGCGAGCATTAAAGCAATTGAAATGATTTGTTTTGTTTTCATATAAATCCTCCTGTGCCGAAAATAATCGACATTTATTTTGGTGATTATATTATACTTGCGACCTCGCACCATATTTGGTACATAACAAAACAGAGCCGCATTTTTTGCAGCTCTGTTCGTTATTTTTGTTCAGTTGAATAAATCTCCTGTTGATTGTCAAGTAAAATTGGTTCTTCCGCATATTTACGTACAATCCTGATTTTATACAGGATTGTACATCAGCTTTGCTGCTAATAACTTCTTGCTACATCGACCATACATAGTGCGTTTTACCATCTTCACTTTGTTATTTGTTCCTTCTACAAAAGCATTGCTTAAGTCACTGGCAACTGCATTTTCAACAGCTGAAATATCCTTTTCCAATCCCCTTGCAAAAGATGCTAACTCTTTTAATGAAGAATACTTGTAGCGGTCAATAAATAGATATAATAATGGCATTTTTTTCGTCCGAAATATTTCACGGAATTCACGAATACATTTTTCAATTTCCTGCAAAATACTATATTTATTCCACAAATATTCATAGTGTTCCAAAGTTAGATCTCCATTTAACCATAGATACTGAAAGATTCCTTTTCTGGTAATATAATCCGTTTTTGTCTTTTTTGATTGAGCGGTTTCATGGGAAGAAGAAACATATTTATTCACATCTATCTGATATTGCACTGCCACGGAATGTACATATTGACGGACATTACCATTTCCACAAGCACATCCCAAATCCATTACCAGACGTGCCGTTTCAGATTGTGTTTTTCCTTCTGTTAAACATCTGATAATAAAATCTTTATGCTGGTCGAGACTACTTCGCTTGTTTGTGTGGCAAAGAATCATTGGATCTCCCTTTAAATATTTTTTTGTTGTCTGTCTATTGATTTGAAATCTCCTTGTAATTTCTCGGATACTTATTCCGGTTTGGTACATTTTCTGAATCTGCTGAATCAGTTGTAAACGTTTTTGTTCAGCTTCCGTAAAGTTATCCACAATGGGTTCGATTTTTTTTACAAGGTACACCTTCCGACCGTTCAGGAAGATTCTCTTTTATAGTTTCTTTGGAAGTAATCGCTGTAGTTGAGGCTATTTCGCGACTTAATATTTTATTAACAGCATCCATAAGGTTCTGATGAAGATGGAATCTGTCCGCAATCTGCATACAATCCGGTAGTATTTCTTCTACAGCTTTTGCATATGCACTTGCCCTGTCTCTTGTAACAGTCTTAACCTGTTTATTCGTTTTCAACCATTCTTTCAGCGTAACTCCATCACGTCCATCTAAAATAGCTACAGGTTTATGCGTTTCTTCGTCTACTATAATCGTTCCATATGTGTGTCTTTTTTTATAAGCAAAATCGTCAATTCCGATAGCAGAACCACATTCGGCTTCTGACTGTTTTTCATATCTCTTAATGAGCGTACGAATCACGGTATCACCACTTGTTTTAATATTCATTGATTTAAGAATTCTAGCACAACTTTCGCAACTGGTTTCAAGAGCTAATGTTGTCATCAAAGCAACCAGCCGTTCTGTCATATAACTGTAATTATTTAAAAAGTTCTCAAAAGTTTCCGTAAATGATGTTATAGAGCATTCAGGATTGACGCAATTAAACTCATAAAGGTTAACGTCAAGCATTACTCTTTTTCCGTAAATAGGCAAATCTTGAACTTTACGGTGATGCGTTGCATGCAGACTGGAAGACTCCACTATGCATTTAGGACAGTTACATCTTTTTGTATGAGAGCGCATTTTAATATGAATTTCCTTGTCTTCGACAAGAACAGATTCATTCAATAAATTCTGAGGATAAAACTGAGATAATGATAAACTATTTGTTGCGTCTGTCATGGTAGTACTCCTTATAAAACAAGCTTCTCATAGTATACCATTTCCAACATTAAATTTCCAGCTTCATACGTAAATATGCGGAAGAGCCATTTTTATTTTACAACAAACACCCAAAGGACTGCCTCTAATTAAAAATTTCCTTTTTGCCAAAATTTCCACTAATTAAAATCCACTTCTGAAATAACCGTATCCTGATATTTATTTCCTTCATATACCGATTCAATCTCTAATTCAATTGAATCTGTCGCGGCACCATACGATAAAGCGATATTCTGCGTACCATAAAAATCCGCTAATTCAATTAACTCTGTACCACCATCAGAATAGTAGACTTTTAATATATGCGGACGGGAATTCTTGTAATATAATTCTTCTGATTTCTGATATCCTGCATTGATTATTAAATTATGAATAACATAGTAATCATCAAAATACACTGTTACGGACTCTCCAATTCCCTGGCCTTCTGCACCTTCTACCCATGCCTGTTCTAATGTACCATCATGGATTCTATCAGCGGAGTGTGTCATATCATATTCAGATAAACATGATGTAGCTTCTATAGCGCTTATACTTATATTTTGAGGTGTTTCCGGAACTACGGTCGGTTCCACCGTTGACTCTGCGGTCGGTTCTGCTGTTGGCTCTGCCGTTGGTTCTACTGTCGGCTCTGCGTTTTCCCCAGCATCAGTTGATGCATCTCCCACGTTGGTTTCTTCTGCTTTTGAGGAAACCTCACCGGCTTCTCTATTATTTTTATTAAGCAGAATAAAAGCTGTTACAATCACTACCGCTAAGGCAACACCGGCAATAATCAATATTAATTTATTGGGACCGCCTGACGATGGAGCATTTCCCAATTTTACCTTCTTTTTATCTGGTTCCTGCTGCTCATCTGACGCCATTTTCTCTGATTCCTTTATGTCATTACTTTCATTTTTGTCAGATGCAGCGCTGTCTGAGTCTAATTTAGAGCTGCCAGAATCCTGGGCTTTTCGCTCGTTTTTCTTTTTCGGCAACTCGCCTCCTGTTTTTTCACGAAACCATGCTTTACAGTCATCACACATATTTTCGCCATCGGCACATGGTTTTCCGCATCGAATGCATTTTGACATTTATTGCATTTCCTTCCTACTACAATCTCAAAGATTTATTAATCAGTTTTGAAAAGTCTAGAGTCGCATCTTCAACGGTTCTAGACTTCATCACTCTGACTTAGCAGATAATATTAGAACTGGTCGATCATATCTAGTACCTTATCAAAATATCCATCATACTCTGTCAATAACTGCTTGTATTCCTGGTATTCCGTAAACAAGCTGTCCATTATGTCATTTTTGTTCTTTATATTCAATACGCATGTCTCATTAATATGCTTTCTCTGCATATTATTAGAAACAATATTATAAACAACCAATGCCGCGCTAACTGCAGATATAAGCAGACACATAGGATTCATCAAATAAATGGTAAGCGCCAAACCACCTGCTCCGATAATAGCACCAATAATTGCAAGTGTTAATTTAATCTGGCTTAGCTGAGTGTCTCTCTCAGTCTCATAATGATTCGTAATCTTCTGCCCTTCTCCCTCCCGGTTATTAAAGTCAATCTCAGTAGAATAATCTCCCAACACAGCCGGATGGATATCTTTCTGGCGGCTCCTGTAATGCTCTGCGTATTGTTCTGCGGCTTTTCTCTGTAAATTGCCGGTCAATGTATACATATTCTTTCTAACCTGGCTGTTTACAGACTCATCTGAATTTCTATTATAAATCCAGTCAATCATCTCCGAAATCAAATTCAATTCTTTTTTTCTTTTTTCCTGACGTTCTGTGTATATAGCTTCTGTTAATTGCATATCACCATTGCAGGAAATAACCAGTTCGTTATACTCGATCTCGTCGTAAACATCAATCTCAACATTGTTTGGTTTTGCGATCTCATCATTTATAAACTGCTCCAGATATGTATTTTTCTCTAATTCAGAGACATTAGACACATCCATAATAAACTGCAAAATATTAATATTATTTTGAGCTGAAACAACAATATCCGCCATGTCGGCATAATCCGTTAAGCAGCGCTTCAGTATAGTTGTTTTTAATGGATCATCACCCTTCATCCGCAAAAGATAATGTTCAATACTATCTAGAATCGCCTGCTCATCGTATCCTTCTGACTTGGCATTCATAGCAATAACTCTATTAATAAAATCAATAATCTCATACTTGATTTTATCTTCCACATTATCATGGATTGTTTTGCTCAGCATGGAGAACAGCATTAAAAAAGTTTCCTGGTCGCTTCCTTTAAGATCACATTCCTGATATACCTTGAACCATTTGAGTGCTGCTTCCTCTCGTCCCATTCTAATATTAAATAACATATAGAAAATGGAACTATTTTTCTTGTCAAGCTGTATTGATATCTCTGTAGCCCTTTCTGCAAGAGCTTTGTCATCATTTTTCCATGCCATTATACTTAACAAAACAGATGTAAGCCAATAGTCCGGAGTTTTTAAATGCTCTTTTTCTACGGATTTATAGATTACCGCATCTGAAATCATATTAAGATTCAAATTATCAAGCATACCCTGAACAATTTTTCTGATTGTTCTATAATTTGAAAAATCATAATATTTTTTGTTATTACATGCACGAATTTTCTTATTCGCCAATTCCATATTCTTAAAGCGCACATATAGCTTATCTATTTCCAGCTGTAGTTCATGTGCTCTTATTATATTCTCGTGCGAAGAATTAATTCGGTTACTGCTTTCGTTTAAAGTATTTTGTACCTTGCTCTCATAATCAGACATCTCACGATGAGCTGAGGCCACTCCACTTCCCAGTTCCATCAAACATCCATGAAGTTCTCTGTTTCTGGATTGTTCCTGAGCAAGGCGAGCCTGCAAAGCGCTTATTTCACTCATGTTCTCTCAACCCCTTTCATTGATGTTTCCTAATAGACGCCGGCACTGCCCGTGTCTGCCCCCATTCCCGGATGCTTTTTATCGTTTCCGGATTCGTATTTGCAAAAGAAATATTATTCTCAAAATATTTTTTTATCTCTTCAAACTCCAGTTGTTTCATCTGATGTATAAGCCTATATTGCGCTGCTTCCTTAATAACACTTTCTATATCTGAATAAGAATATCCTTCAGACATTTCTACCAATATATCTAATTCACTTTCCGTCAGATGTTTTCTAAGACATTTGTATAAATACAATTCTATCGTCTCTCTTCGTTCTTCCCCTGTAGGCAAATCGATAAAAAATATTTCTGAGAATCTACCCTTTCTGAATAATTCCGGTGGTAAAGCGGAAATATTATTTGCTGTCGCCACTAAAAAAACTCTGCTCGCCGATTCCTGGAGCCAGTAAAGAAATTCTCCAAGCACCCGTTTACCCGTATCATTTCCAGAGTCAGACACAGAAAGCGCTTTCTCAATTTCATCAATCCAGACTACACACGGTGCCATATTATCGATAAAGGTAAGTGCTGCGCGCATTTTTCGTTCGCTTTCTCCCATCCACTTATCATAAATCGATCCTATATCAAACCTAAATAATGGGAGTTCCCATTCCGATGCAAACAGACGTGCTGAATATGACTTCCCACATCCAGGAATTCCCACCAACAGTACTCCCTTGGGAGCTGTGAGACCATAATCTTCCAAAATATCATCTGAAATAAAGAACAATTTTTTTCGTTCCTTTATCCATTTCTTCAGATTATCCAATCCAGAAACATCCATATCTGCTGAAACAGCAACTTCTTCAACGCATGGCACTGCAGCATATAATTTGCTTTTTTGCTTTGTTAAATCAGTCAAATTAGCATTAGCCAGTCCCTTATTGGAAACCAGCATAGATATTAAAATGTTGTCAATCTGTACTTCTGTAAATCCTCTCAACAACATTGCTGCCTTATGAATCGCTTCTGCATCCCATTCAATAGGATATTTTAAATTGTATTGGGCAATAAATTTATTAATCTGATTCTCCCTTTCATCTTCGTCAGGATAATCAAGCACTGTTAATAGCCCGAATTGAGCCAAACGGCTCCATACATAATCAGGTGTAACTAGCACCATCGTGCCTGCTGTTTCCATTGCCAAATATAAAGAATCTAAAATTTCTCTACTAAATGCATTTTCGTCACTGATTCGTCTAACGTCACCAATTACAAATGTGGTTCCACGGTTTTTTCGGAACAACTCCTGCGCATAGGATAAAGGATCTCTATCCACATCTTTGCTGACACCATTTCCGCTGTGAAGAGCGATCACCTGTTTCACATCTGTATAATAAAAAATGTTAATTCTCATTTCTTCAGAAATCTCACGCATCATTCTTTCAACACGTTCTCTTTCTGAAGTCCGTATAACAATCAGTGGAACTCTCGCAAATAAATAATTCTTTATTTCCAACTTAGTAGCTATGTAGTTCCCCATTTTTTTTATCCTTTTTTATCAGCCGATTAACATAGTATAAAAGATCATATACATCCTCGCTGCCAGATTCTTCTGCTAACTGCACTAAAAACCCCCGTATTTCTTTCCAGTATCTGTTTATTTCCGATACCGTTTTCTCATCTAAAGTACAGGTAAAAGATTCTGGTAAAAACTGAATATTCAAGTAGAAACGACACCTTTTCATCTCTCTGTGACATCTGTACAGATAGGATTCTATATTGCTAAAATCTCCTTCTTCCAAAGCTTCATTCAGCAGTGTAGTACAGTTTTTTGTTGATTTATTGATCATTTTATTAACAGTAGCCTGTACTCGTTCCAAAAATTGAGGCATAACATTTTTAATTCCGGGACAAACTTTGTTTTTTAAATTCTCAATAAACTCATCCGACACCGTCTTGGTACTCAAATATTCCAGGCATTTGATCCATTGCTGATAAGTCCTGAGTTCATCTGTTTCAATCATTATCTAATAAAACTATATGGGGGTTCCAAACTCCAGGACGGAAGTTTCTTATTCATTTCTTTAAGACGTTCATTTGATGCATCTGCATTTCCTCTGTTTGCTCCTGCAAAGTTTGCCTGCATACGCTGTTCCATCATCTGTTCAAAATCCATCTCTTCATTTGTGTTTTTGTTCTCTTCAGACATTTTTCTTCTCCTTTTCTTTCGTTATTCGCATTTAGATAAACTCTGTTTCAGAAAGAACTTCATCCTTTTTCTTGCTATTATCCTCAAAGTACTGTCTAAAATCATCAATTTCTGTAAGTGTCTGCGTCAAAGCATTGAGTGCAGCCTCTACACGCTTTGGATATTCTTTTATTGCTTTGTAGCATCTATAACCCAGGAAAATTCCAGCCACAGCAGTCGCTACTAACGAGTATGGTGTCATAAAAGCTAAGGCAAGTGAAACCACAATAATAATAGCCGCTGCAATATTTAAATTATTTACGAACATATTCTGAAACTTATTCGTTTCATAATAATTTTTCATATTTTCTGTCAGTTCTGCCTGATCATTTCCATTACTGGTTCCAGTCCAGGTGTCAATAGAAAGAGAATATTCAATAGGAAACTCCTGCTCAATTTTTATAGCAAACTTATCAAGTGCAGTCTTAAACCATTCTTTTGTATTCTGAAATGCAAATTTTCGTACTCTGGAATTTGCCGTTTCATCATAGATTGCCCAATTGATCATCTGCTTTCCAATGTTGAAATGTTCATTCTGCAGTTCCATTTCAGCCTCATATTGTGCCTCTGCTTTCGCAACAACACCTTCATTTCGTACTATGAGATTAAAATATTCCTGCTCATTTCTAAGTTCTCTTTCTTCCTCATCAAAATTTGAAATCAAATTGATAAGTACTGCATCTACTCTTTCCTTATAATTACTATCATTCTGCTCAACTGCATCTACATCCAACTCTTTTAACAATTGCAAGATAGTGTCGTATTTTGATACCTCCAGATACGACTTGGAAAGCTCTGCAGAATTAACACAGTACTGCAAAATTGAGACATAATCAAAGCTTCTATGTGGATTTATATTCGTAAGGTAAGTCTCATAACTTGATACAAGCTGATCACAAATCTCAGTGTTTTCATTGATAATGGAAATCCATTGATCAATTACATCTACTACAGCCTGTTCCAGTTCCCGATCCTTTCCAAAAATTCCATCCAAAAAGGCCTGAAGCATTACAGATGTTTCCTGCTGAAGCATTGTTGGATCCAGTGTCTTTAGATACTCATAAAACCACTTTTTAGCAACTTCCGTTCTATCAAATCTCAAATTAAGAAGGGTAAAAAACAACGTCGTTTTTATTGCATCCTTACGGCCACCCTCTGCCAATGCATTCTTCGCAACCTCTGGATAATTATTAACCCACGCAGTAATCGCAATTAATGCATAAGACAGCCAATATCTTGAACTGGTCATCCAAAGCTCTTCAGACAATTCCTGAATCGTACTATTACGGACCAGATTAATATCGAAATCCCGAACCACTCCCATTACAGTTTTTCTTATGGTTTCGTAATTACTGAATTGCTCTTTAATAATCTGATCAATTCTAACAATATTCTCATGTGCTAACTGGCTTTGCTCTCCATGCTCCATATCCTCACGGAACTTGGAAATCTGGTCATATATCTGCTTTGTGGCCTGCTCAACATTAATACTGGATTGTCTTATATTGTTAACATGAACATCTACATTTGATTCAAACTGGTTTATTGTGCTATTCAGATTCTGAATAGCATATGAAACATCTGACATGACTTTTCCTCCCTATTCTTCGATCGTTCCAAATTGCATCAGTGCTGCCTGTAAATCACTAAGTTCTGAATCTTCTGCTTCAAAAAGGCGTCGCCATTGCCCCAATTCTTCCAATGCATGTTGAAATCTCTGAATACTTAACCGCTGCTTCTCTTTTAGCTGTTCCGCCATTGCAACGGACTGACGCCAGAACATAAACACGCCCAACAACACTAATAATATACCTGCCGTCAGAGCTATTGGCGAAAATTGTCCTTTCGCCAATTCTACTCCCATTACAATCAGCAACAGCATTCCCGCAATTGCAATCAATCCATAAATTTTTACAAATTTGTCTGCCAGAATATTTTTCCACTTATTCTTCTGGTAATACTGAGCAATTTTTTCTTTTCCCTGATCAAAATCATCCTCAGTACTGGTGATCTCGCATCCATCTACATTGAATGTATATGCGTTTTTGACTTTTTCTCTATACATCTGTGCATGTTTTTCAAATCCTTTATAAATCCAGTCTTTCATGCAGGAAATCGCAAAACGGCGAACACTTAGCGGTGTTATGTTACTGTCTTCTACAAAAACCCAGTCGGTTAATAAATCGGCAAATGTCTTATTAGATTCTCTTCCAAATTCTTCTTCAAACTTCTTTTGCGCCGCAGCCTGGTCTCCTTGAGCAGAAATAATATGCTCATTTAATTTTATTTTTTTGACCACCTCTAGTTCATCACCATCGTATGCATTTATCAAGGAATAAAGAGCATTCTCGATTCTCTGAAAAATATTTTCCCCTCTCTCGTCCTCTTCATTAAGCAGATCATCATAATATTTTGCAAGAACAGCATTTTTTTCTGCACTGGATAAAGTTTTGATCAATGCATCATAATCGCTGCATGTTCCTTTTAAGTATGCAAAATTTTCTTTAGTCTGATGAAGATAATTATCCATATAGCTATACGAACGATTAACAAATCTCTTATTGAAATCAGCCGTTGTAGCTTCAGACTGAACAATCATCTTTTTGAAGTATTTGCCAACCTCAGCCTGAAAACCGCTGTCTTCGCCGAAGGCTCCAGCCAGATATGACTGAAGCAGATATTGCCATTCGTCTCCGAGATTCGAAGGATTTACACGCCCCATATAATTTATAAACCAATTCCTGGCTGTCTCGTTTCGGGAGAAACGAAGATTGATAAGCATAAAGTATAGGGATGCTCTTTGCGGATTGATAAACATTGCTTTATCAAGTGCACGCTTAGCAGCTTCCTGTTCATCACTAGCCCATAACATGACTGCCATAGTCGCATATGCAAGCCAATATTCTGAGTTCTGAAGATATGCCTTTTCTACCACTTGGCGCATGTTTTTATCTGAGACAAAATTTGAATCCAGTCCAATAACATATCCCAAAGTAATTCTTCGCAGCTTATTATAATAAGAAAACCTCGTATAATACTCATCCGTATATTGAGTTACATTTTTAGACGCAGTAGAAAGCGCTTTGAAAGTAAAATACTGTGTGGATAGTTCCTGTATTGCCTGACTCACCGCCTGAGTTTGTTCACTATTAAACTCAACTTCTCCAGAGACACCTCTCATTCGTGGTTCCAAACTATTATGCAAAGAAACCACATTGTTTTGAAGAACGCTGATGTCGCTAAGCGCCTGGTTTATTTCAACAGTAAGCCGATTGTTCTCATCCACTACTCTGTTAATCTCATTAATCAGACGTTCTATTTCCGCTTGTTCACGTTCATACTCTTCTTGAGTCATATCCCCTTCTCACTTCCTTCCTGAAATTAAACCATTTTTGATAATTCTCTGTAAAAATTAATCTGTCCTGATGGTATCAATTTAAAAAGTTCGTCCAGATACCTTTTGTATGAAAAAGCATCTATCACTCCCGATTTTACATAATTCATTCTGATTTCATCCAATTGTGCATACAGTGATTTGATATCCTGTTCATTCCCAGCCCTAGCCGGAATTCCCCTGTTATACAAACGATCGTAAGGAGCCGTGCAAAACTCATTTTCTTTACAATTATACTCTACAAAATTATCACCATCCTGAACATCGGCTACACACCAATATGAAGGTCTCTGCATTTTGTTTTGTTCCCTTTGTTCTCTTGTTTGTAACAATGTAAACAAAGCAATTACATACTTCCCGTCCTTTTTACGCAAAACAGGGAAGGATGATGTGTGTGGTATTTTGGCTCCGCCAAGAATTTTCTGGTTCATATTCCTAACTATTTGCTGGGTATTCATAAAATTATCCATACTTTATTTTCCCTTTCTAGAAACTACTATGCAGGTTGGATCCAGCACCGGATTATCGCTGCTTCCATAATAGCACCGTTCAAACTTATCTACATCCAGATACTTCTCTCCTCCGCCCGAATCGATAATTTTAAATCCTGATATATTCCCTGTGACATCTCTATCTACTCCAGTCACACTGATCCAATGATCTGTGTAATGTGCAGTATCTGTTATGTCCGTCGGCAAATCCCATAATTCATTTGAATCAACAGCAATATTTAACACACTTCCATTTTCTAATCGGGAGGCCATATCATCGAGGCTCAATGCGTCTTCATAGTCAAACAGCTCTACATCCAGTTTATCCCCGTTTTGATGGTTCATCTCATTATATAAATCCATAAACTGTTCTGTGCTGGTTCCCCCGCTGTTTGCAGGATCTAGATTGTCTACTTCGCATAAATTTTTATCAATGGCTACACTAAGCACATCATTCTCTGTAATTTCATTTGTTCCAAGCAGACTATTTAACGTATTGGCCTGGGTTGTCTCTCCACAGGTTCCCTCAAATCCATATTCATTATTTCCCTGTTCGTAAAATTCTCCATTTTCGAACATCTCTGCCAGGTCAGGCCGCTCTTCCAACAGTAATTCCGTAAATTCATCATTATGTTCAATATCGATATACGAATCCGTATCCTCAATTATTTCTGGCTCTAACTCTGGTTCGGCTTCGACTTCCGGTTCTAACTCTGGCTCAGCTTCTGGCTCGGCTTCGACTTCCGGTTCTAACTCTGGCTCGGCTTCGACTTCCGGTTCCAACTCTGGTTCGACTTCTGGCTCAGCTTCGATTTCTGGCTCGACTTCCGACTCGGCTTCGACTTCCGGCTCCAACTCCGACTCGGCTTCTAGTTCATCTTCATTTTCCTGAACATCAGTACTATCCATCAATTCTTCTATCGAAGATTCTGGACTATGGGTTTCATCCAATTCTTCTGAAAAATCGTCCAAAGATTCTGAATCCGTAACTTCCACGTTGTCCATAATATCAGAAACAGATTGTTCTACCTCTGAATTCTCATCTGCGGAAGGAACTTCCGTGATGCTTTCTGGTTCTTCTCCGTACTCTATCGGTTCTTTTCCATCTGCCTCCAACAGATCATTATTCAGCTGCTGCCACTCCGGATCCTGACTGTAGGTCTCAAAATCTTCCTGTCCATAATTATGCGCAGACATATACTCGGCCATATTGTCCAAAGCTGACGTTTCCGTTTCTTCCCCATATTCTATCGGTTCTTTTCCATCTGCTTCCAGCAGATCATTATTCAGCTGCTGCCACTCCGGATCCTGACTGTAGGTTTCAAAATCCTCCCGGCCATAATTATGTTCAGACATGTACTCCGCCATATTGTCCAAAGCTGACGTTTCCATTTCTTCTCCATACTCTATTGGTTCTTTTCCATCTGCTTCCAACAGATCATTATTCAGCTGCTGCCACTCCGGATCCTGACTATAGGTCTCGAAATCCTCCCGGCCGTAATTATGTTCAGACATGTACTCCGCCATATTATCCAAAGCTGAATTTTCTTGAACTTCTCCTACAGCATCTGCATTTTCTATCTGCTCACCTACTGTTTCTTCAGCCTCAATATCTTCCGGTCCCTCCAAAATAGGCTCCGTATTATTTCCAATTTCTTCCTCTAACACTTCATCTCCCATATCAACAGAAGTGTCATCCATAATATCCATTACATCGGAATCTCCTCCCGAAACTTCCTCGTCAAAACTATCAAACGAATCCATATCATCTTCTAACATAGAGGTTTCATCCATTGTGCCGGATAAATCATCTGCGGAAAAATCATCTACAAATTCACTGTCACTATCAAGGGAATCAAGCCCTGAATCAAATTCATCACACATAACTATTTCCTCTCTGGATGGTATAAAAACTTCGCATGGTTCATAATCATGCCATATTCCTCATCATTAATCGAAAATGGTATTTCCAATAATGCTTTTCGGAAATATTTTATCTTCACACAATTAACCATCTGCTTTGTTTTCTTCATAGACGGCCGACTGTTTAGGATTTTTACTATTTCCGGATTCATACTTACGAGAAATTTGACAAACTCTTTCTTTTCCGCTATCTTTTCAGGAAAATCCTGATAAATCTTTGAAGCAACATAGTCCGCATCACCTTTTATACATAAATCACATTTCTGCCCACAGTATTCGTTATACCTGCATTCTCTATGCGGCACTAAAAGCTTTGCATGCTCTGGATCTAACCAATACTTTCCCAGCTCATGTATTTCAGAATCCGAAATTACTTTACGAATAGGTGCAACTTCCTCAACATTATACGTTGCGATTTGAAGAGGAGAATTAATCTTACCAAAATGCAGCATTGCCTGACCTACTCCAAGTCTGGCAAGTTCTTCGTATTCTGCTGAACTCATATTTGTTGTAACACTCATGATATCTCTGCTTTCTTTCTCAACAAGCTTAAACATCATCTTAACATTTGTATTAGCAACAATATATCTTCCTATCTTAGTTGGACTCTGATCCGCAATAATAATACTTGTTCCAAGAGATCTGACTTCGGCAATCATATCCTCAATTGTTGAAATTGTTGCAGCCCTGGTTTCGCCAGAATCAGAACCGTTTCCCTTTTCCAAAAGAACATGCGCCTCATCAATCAAGATAACATTTTTTAATTTTCCATCACCAATATTATTATTCTTTGTATGCGTACATATCATCATTAACAGAAATGCCATAATGAGTGACTTTTGTTCTTTATCCGAAATCGCATTAAGTTCAATAATAGTTGGTTTATTCAATAAATCTTGCAAAGGAATTGTGTTAATCGTATCGTAAATATTACTATTTTGTTCAATCAGGCTAATAAGTCTTAAAACACCCGCACTTTCAATATTCGCCTTGCTTTCTCCTTTGTACCCCAAATTTGAAGCCACTTGCTTGAACACACGAATAAACTCATACATTCCAAACAGTTCCACGTCCGGATCTGCTGAAGTACTACTCTTCTTCCACCCGTATTTCACATATGCATTATTAATAGCATTAGTAAAAACATTGGGTAAAGGACTTGGCATATTGAACGCGGCTTTAAAAGCTGTCATTAGTCCAGGTGCATACGTCTCTACTGTAACATTGTCCGGTGGGATAAATGGATTTATAATATATGGAGACACATCTCCCTTTCCAGGCGTAAAAATCTGAATATCTGAAATTGCATCAACCAGTGATCTATATTCATTTTTAGTGGGCTCAATAACCAGAAAAGGAATATGGAAATCGCACCAGAACTGTAATAGCAATCCTAAAGAGAAATTAGTTTTTCCTGTTCCAGGCATACCCACAATCAAACCATGCTGCGTAAAATCGTTTAATGGAATTCCTGCCTCTGTTGTCCCAGCTTCTCTGGATTTAATAACATTACGAATCTGGCCAAGTTTAAAACTTCCTTCCCCCATAATTTTGCTATTAAGTTTTTCTTTATTGCTCTGCGTATGTCTGCTTTCTAAGCCGATTGTATTTCCATCATCTATTGGTAATTTAAAAATGGATTTAAGTTCTTTTGCACTAAGCAGCTGCCGCATACGCAGCATATAAGTCGGTGCATTTTCAATCTGCCAGAAAGATGGTTCTCGAATCTGATATACCAAAACATTGGTATTTACCCATGGACTGATATAAAAATTATTGCCCACATTGCTAAGGATATCGGAAACATCTACAAGTTCGAAAGCACTTTCCCAGTCTCTATCCTCCATTTCCAACTGTTCAATCATTTTACTTCCAAGTGAAGAAGCTCCGTGTTCATCTGAATAAACCAGAAAATTATAATAATAACACGCTTCATACAATCCCATTGATGATCTTTCATAATAATCAACTATATTCTTGAGGTTTAAATCCAGATGCGGACCTCTCTGAAATCTCATATTAGTTGCATACATATTCATGTTATTTTTCATTAATTCAATCATCTGCGTTTCCTGAACCGTAAATTCTGTTGGAATGATCTGTAGTGAAATTACACTATTCGGATGATTGGTAAGTGCATTTGTAATTGAAGAAGTATTAATATTTTCAGAGGGCTTTATTAAATCGTTATAGTAAACATAGCCATATAATGGCATCGTGAAAACCCGTTCTTTTTTTGTAATTGCATAGGTTTTTCTCGTCTGTAAATGAGACAATTGCTTCTGCAGATCTACATATTCTTTTTCACTGTCCAGCTCCACAATCTCATAATTAAGGGCGGCAAGCTCATCCCGAAAAATCTTAATATAATTTTTCAGAGCGTCGCTGATATACCCCCTTTGATCTACGGTACCTAGTTTTCTAAAAAGAACCAGCATTCTAACCTGGGCCTCATAGGTCTGATCCGTAGTAGCAATACTCTGCCATAAAAATTCAACAGATGTATTATCACAATCCATCTGTCTTGAGAAACCATTCAACATCTGGGAAAAAACAATCTGCACATCACGATTTGCTTTTTCAAGATTTTGGTCAATGAGTTCATAGTAAGGAACGGATACAATCTCAGCTGCGCAACAGCCAACTAATTGCCCATTATCAGCCTCAATACAATAAATCATCAAAACACCCCCATCCCTTATAAATCTAATTATCTAAAAGAAAAATGAAAATACATTATTTTCTTCACACAACGCCAACGTTGTCTGTGCCAGCTGTGTTTTGTTCTCACTGACATATTTTTTAAACTTCACACTTTTGCCATTAACATAGATAGAAGGATTCAACCTCGCTTTTGCCTGTTTCATTGCTCCAACAACGGCCTGTACAATCGCTAACGAATCCTCCGAACTCAATACATAACCTTGGAAAAGATTACATTTAATGGTATTGTTTAAATGTTTTACTTCACATTCAGACTCTCCAAAAATTTTTCTATTCTTTTCGGAAAATACAATTGAATTCTGTAATTTAACCTCCAAAGGATCCTCTGAGTACAAAACATAATTTGCCAATGCCTTATCTGTAACTTTTGAAAATGGAACAGCCAGCAGTGATATTAATTCGCTATGATACTTTTTTGGCGAAACTCTTTCAAGATATTGGCTTAAACAATTTGCATTGATTCTGGTATTATTATTAATAGACTGTTGAATAAAGCTTGCTGTCTCCGAATAATTATCTTCTGTAGCTGCACAAGCCATTTCCAGAAGTCTGTCACTATCCACTCCTATCCCATGATTGCTAAGCAATTGAGCCACTGCTTTCTTCGTTTCTTCCGAATCTGTTGAATTCTTAATATAATTGTTTAAAACATCCCTGAAGAAACTCATATTAAGATTTAATTTAAAAAGTTCCTCCAGCACGTCCTGTTTCTTATCCTTATCGATAGATGAATTAACAATATATTCTGTAAGCGAATTCGTTGAAATCGTATCTACATATTCCATCATTTTTTTTAGCAATGTGAACCTATTCTCATAGCTTTCTTCTATCTTCAGCAAAATCTCTGACAAAATAGAATCATTATCTTTGGCATTCAGCTTGCATTGCTCCGCTTTCTGCAATAGTTCCACTCTGTCCTCTACTGAAAGATCTTTTCGAACAATCATTGCTTTAACGATCTTATCTGACAACCTGATAAAAATTTCATTATTCAATAATTCCTGCATTTCTGTGCATGCAGTTTTTCCAGGATGTTTTGTATAGATATCTGTTATTAATTCATATAATTCAGCATCTTTGGGCTTTGTAGAACAAAAAGATTTATAAATTTCTGATACCTGTTCCGTTGAAATGGATGTATCACTCAGAATATGTTCAACAACAGACTGCATCGGAGGTGCTATCTTGTAATCCACAGCCTTTCTATACACCATAATCTTAGTTACAAGACTATCCTGGGTATTTACTAAGTATAATTCAATTTGCTTATAGTCTTCTGCCTTAAAATCCGCTTTCTCCATAATTGGAACAAGACATTGCTGCTTTTGACTGGAATCTTCGTAGGAATTCAAGCAAATAATAAAAGCTTCTCTGCAATTTATATTATCTGAATTCATAAAAATCTTATCGACAATATCCCGTTTGTCATTTTTCAAAGCATAATTCAAAAGGTTCGCATTTAAGCTTTTGGAATAGACATGTGATGCATCAAACAGATTTAGAACAAAATCAAGATGAGTATGAGCCTGTAGTGTATCAAAAACTAAAACCAACACTCCGAACGCATCACTGTTATCATCAAATGATTCGTACAAAGCTTCCTCTTCAGCAGAAATTCCTCCATTACTAACTTCACAAAGTTTATCATAGAGTCTCTTTACCTGCCCCAAAATACCTTTCATCTCACTCTGCTGGCATGCGCCCGGAATGATCAAGGAAAAGACTTTCAGACAGATTTCCGCAATAAGAGTGCCTACATAGTCCGAACTGATTTTCTGACATTCAACAAGATTTTTTGTTGCAGAATCCATACGATTATATGCCAGATCAACCAGCACTTGTTTTGCTACATTTTTTATCGTATATAAACCGTCGTACTCTTCCTCACGACGTATTTCATTTCCGCAATAAATGCACTCCCAGACTTTTTTCTCTTTGATATATTTTAGTGTTCCATCACAACCTGGACAGCGTAAATGCTTGTAAGTAGAGGCCATAATGCCTTCCTCCATTCCTTATTGCTTTATTTTGTCGCTTTCAAAAGACTATTTCTCTGCATAAACAATACTTCAATATCTTTACAAGTCTGAATTGCTTCTGTATTCCGGCTGTTTTCAATATTAATTCGAAGTTCATTTACAGTCTGCATGATCTGATCTTCTATGTCAGCAACAGCTGCATTTGACATTGGATCAGAATACTTGATTGTTTCACTTAATTTCTTAAGTGCCTTCTTTAAGGCAGGATCATTGACTTGTGGAATAAACACATCAACATCAACTGTCAGTGTCTTGATCGCCTCAACATTTTCTTTAAGATTATCATTAACATCCTGAACCACATCTCTGGACATCAGGGCCAAAATCGCAACAATTACATAAACTGCTAAAACAAGAACCTGCAGAACAAGCGCAAGTTTAAATGGCGCATTTTGGAAAAACATGAATACAGCACCAACAAAAATAGCTGCAAAAAAGTAATACAGGGAAAGAGAAGCCAACGGAATTCCCATGAATACCGTTTCTGTTTCTAAAGTTCTTAAAGCTAAAAGCATGCTTACAATCTGAATCACAAAAGCCAGACACATAAACGCATAACTCATCCAGAAAACTCCATTTTTTTCTTTTGCAATAACAAAAACTAATAAATTAAAAACAGCAAATACTATCGCATATATAATTGCAGTCATTATCCAACTTTTCTTAGCTGTACTTTTTTTCATATTCTTTCTCTCCCTTATCTTAAGTCATATCCACATTCTGGGCAAAATTTCATTCCAGGTTTGATCGCATTTCCACAGCCAGGGCATACGTTATTTTCTACTTTATGTCCACATTCCGGGCAAAATTTAGCACCTGGGCTTAAAGGCTGTCCACACTCAGAACAGAATTTCTGGTTTCCGCCCTTAGTTTTGCTTTCAAATTCACCTGCCGGTTCCTGTTTTGCCTCTGCATTTTGAGCAGTTCCATTCATAAAACCACTGATATCAAACGGCGCGGTACCGGACAATGAATTAACACCCTTCACAGGCTTAATTCCTGATACATCTTTTGGAGAAGCTTCTTTTGGTATTCTGTCTGTGCTCAAGGCATTTCTTGCTACTTCAGAAATGGTACTTCCCATGACCATTCCACCCATAGCACCGCCCATCATTCCGCCAAGGGCTCCCATAGTACCTTCATTTCCTGCAAATTTCTCTGCAATCATCATCTGACGTTCTTCCTGCCAGGTATATCCTTCGATCAAACGGCTGGTTCTGCGCTCTTTTGCACTGCTTACTGCATCATAATCTTCTGGCGGCACAGAAATAGTCTCTACATTGAAATATTCAACTTCTATTCCGTATTCCTCAAATACCTCTCCGATTCTCTCCTGAAGAACATCACTAATTTCCATTAAGTTGGCAGAAATCATAAAATAGCTAAGCTTACCATTGATCATAATCTTAGCAATACAATCTTTTACATGTTTTGCTATGATTCCTCGAAATTTGGAGACCAGCATATCCGCAGTGAATTTATCTCGCAAGCCTGCCAATTTAAGCAAGAATTTACGTGAATCAACTATAGAATATGAAAGGCTGCCGTGAACCATAACATGCAAAAAGATATCATATAAAGGATCTTCCAATGGAATTGCATCTTTTGTCCCCCAAAGCAAATCCATCTGATGCACTTTATTAACAAAATAGACCTTGCAAGGAAATACGGTTTTTCCTCCGGTGGGGATTTCAACAATCTTTCTTAGAAGGGGAATATTAGAAGTTGTTAATGTATGCCTTCCCTCTCCAAACAAATCTGCTGCATTTCCATTAAGTACCAGCAAGGCTTCATGCGTAGGATCCACAATCAACTGCGATGTGGTATTAAAGTTTTCTTCTGGATGTTTCCATACTAAATAGTTTTGCGCCTCTGCTGAACACTGAATTACCTCTGAAATTGCCATATTTTTATCTCCTCTCCCTCAATTTTTCTAAAATAAAGCTACACACATCTTTCATTTCCTGGACCTGTGGTTCTTTTCTTTTAAATCCGCCATTAACTGAATATGTAATTATCCGATTGGATTTTTCCTCCGGATTCACTGATGCTTCCATTCTCATACCTCTCTTCAGCTGATATATCAGTTCTTATTTCTTTTTTTCAAAATCGCTGTTATTTCTTTCGCTTCTTCAGCTTGAGGCGACTTATGTCTAAAACCTCCGCCTACCGAAGAAGTAATAATTCGATTTACTTTTTTGACATTTTCTAATTTTGCGATTTCTGTTTCTTCATCTATCTGGTTACAAATTTTATCACCAATATCCTTCAGCGCAGCGTCCACATTCTTAGTTTTGTTTTCTTCCTGGGCCAATTCCTCTTTGTGATCAGGCACAGCAATTGAAGGCTGCAAATTTTCAGACTGTATAACTGTTTCTAAAGATATCGTATTGATTACTTCCTCAACAGCTTGTTTTCCCGTTTCCGTCTCACGATCCGGCTCCAATAATTCCGGATTTTCACCAATTTCCTCTTCAATCAAATCATCTTTATTTTCATCAAACATACCCTTCAAAGCTTCGAAATCTGTTGGCTCCTCTGGAAGTTCTATCGGGCACTCTTCAATCTGTTGTTCGATGTCTGATTTTTCGATGTTTGGTTCTTCGGTATTTAATTCTTCGATATTTGATTTTTCGTTGTCTAATTCTTCCGTTTCTGCTTCTTCAATGTTTGGTTCTTCGGTGTTTAATTCTTCCGTTTCTGCTTCTTCAATGTTTGGTTCTTCGGTATTTAATTCTTCGATGTTTGGTTCTTCGGCGTCTGATTCTTCCATGTTTACTTCTTCAATAGTTGATTTTTCGATAGTTACATCGTAATTTTCTGATTCAGCCTCTTCATTCAGCTGCTCAATATTCTCTTCTATATTTTGCTCAATCCCACCGTTTTCCGATTCTTCAGTTTCCTTTTCGCCGAATTCCAATTTTCCAGTTTCAATAGTGCTATTTTTAATATCGTCCCAACTTCTAAACACAAACTTCTTTTTTTCTGGGAGTGGTTTTAACTCAGGATTTACAATTTTGTCTTTTAAGCTATCACATTTTTCATAAAAAGGACTAGTTATCGCTGCATTCCGTTCGATTTTAAGGCCGCTTTCTACTCCCAATGAACTTTCATCAAGTTCTTTTCTTGTAACAGTAATATCAATTCTGGAGCCACATTCTGCACAGAAACGCGCATTCTCAGGCAATGGCATTCTGCAATTAGGACATACTTTCTCCCCCACTTCTCCTACCTCCACATGATGCATGCTTTCGCGCTAAATAATTTCTTCTTTGCAAACACTTATACCTGATGATAATTGGTAATTCTATAAAAATTTTATCACGCTCTATAGAATCCGTAAAGGTAATATCCTCTATTTATTCATACTTTTTTCACTTATTTACATACATTTAATCAATTATGTTCATACACTAAAAATTTAATCTCTAACACCCCATACAAGTTATTCATTCTGTAAAATCTTCAAATATTTTATCTGCTTTCTTATAATAAAAAGAGACCAGAACTCTCATTCCAGTCTCTTCCATTCACATATCTTACCATACTTCTTCAAAAATCTCCGAATGATTGGTACAAACTCTCGAAAATTGATACAAAGCATAGTGTTATTTTTTGATATTCTTTTATTAATACAGTTTAGCACCCGCCGGAATATGGTTATCCACCATCAGAAGATGAAGTTTCTCTTCTCCCTCTTCCTCGTGAATAGCGGAAAGCAGCATTCCACAGGATTCAATTCCCATCATGGCTCTTGGCGGCAGGTTGGTGATGGCGATCAGTGTCTTGCCAACCAATTCTTCCGGCTCGTAGTAAGCGTGGATTCCTGAAAGGATAGTACGGTCTGTGCCGGTTCCATCATCCAGAGTGAACTGGAGAAGTTTCTTGGACTTCTTAACAGCCTCGCAGGCTTTTACCTTAACAGCACGGAAGTCAGACTTGCTGAAAGTATCGAAATCAACCTGCTCCTCGAACAGCGGCTCGATCTGTACTTTGGAGAAATCGATCTTCTCGTTTGCAGTGAAAAAGCCATTGTTGTCACCAGCTGGTGCAGCAGCTTCTGCGCTCTCTGCGGAAGTAGCGCCAGCAGACTGAGCTGCGTTGTTTGCTTCGTTCTTAGCAGCACCCTGAGACTTCATTGTCGGGAACAGAAGTACGTCACGAATTGCCTGGCTGTCTGTCAGGAGCATAACGAGACGGTCGATTCCGTATCCGATACCACCTGTCGGCGCCATACCGATCTCAAGTGCGTTCAGGAAGTCTTCATCCGTATGCTGCGCTTCCTCATCACCAGCTTCTGCATTAGCATCCTGCTGTGCAAAACGCTCTGCCTGATCGATTGGATCATTCAGCTCTGAGTATGCGTTACACATTTCCCATCCGTTCATAAACATCTCGAAACGCTCTACGTATTCCGGATTACCAGGAATCTTCTTGGTAAGCGGTGAGATTTCGATTGGATGATCCATTACAAATGTAGGCTGAAGCAAATGTTCTTCTGCATATTCTTCAAAGAACAGAGAAAGGATATCACCCTTCTTATGTCTGTCTTCGTATTCGATGTGGTGCTCATCTGCCAGTTTCTTGGCATCCTCAGTTGTCTCCACATCGTTCCAGTCAATACCGGCGTATTTCTTAACAGCATCGACCATAGTAATTCTCTCAAATGGCTTACCAAGATCCATCTCAATGCCTTTGTAGACGATCTTAGTAGTTCCGAGAACTTCCTGTGCCACATAGCGGTACATATTCTCTGTCAGATCCATCATTCCATTGTAATCTGTGTATGCCTGATAGAGCTCCATCAGCGTGAACTCTGGATTATGTCTTGTATCAAGACCTTCATTACGGAATACACGACCAATCTCGTATACCTTTTCCATACCGCCTACGATAAGTCTCTTCAGATAAAGCTCCAGAGAAATACGAAGCTTCAGGTCTTCGTTCAGTGCATTAAAGTGTGTTTCAAACGGTCTTGCAGATGCTCCGCCGGCATTACTTGTCAGGATTGGAGTCTCTACCTCCAGGAATCCCTGATCACCAAGGAATCTTCTGATTGCGCTGAAGATCTTAGAACGTTTGATAAATACATCCTTTGATTCCGGATTCATAATAAGGTCAACGTATCTCATTCGATAACGCTGTTCCTTATCAGTAAGTCCATGCCACTTATCCGGTAAGGGGCGCAATGCCTTTGTAAGAATAGTATATGTTTCTACACGAACAGTTACCTCTCCGGAGTGTGTACGGAATACTACGCCTTCAACACCGAGAATATCTCCTCTATCTAACAAATGGAACAACTGCCATTCCTTTTCACTTACAGTGTCTTGACGGATATAAAGCTGAATATCCCCTACAGAATCACGAATAGTCAAAAAGGCGGTCTTACCGTGATCACGAACAATCATGATACGACCTGTTAATCTTACGTGCTCTTCCGACTGTTCCAGTGTATCTGCGTTTTCAATAATCTGTCCGGATGTATGATCCCATTCAAAACGATTTCCAAAGGGTTCATAACCAAGAGCACGGATTTGATCCAACTTGCTAATTCTAATTTCTCTTTGTTCGTTAGTATGCTGTCTAGTTGTTTGTTCTGTTGTCATAATGATTCTTCTCGCTTTCAATCAATAATAGTGTGGATAATAATAAGCAAAAGCCCCTCTATAAGAAGCTTTTTATTTTTCTTCTGAGGTATTACTTATCTATGAGCCGTAAGGCTCATTTATCTTCACTACCACGTATTTCAAGTACCTTATACTTGATTACGCCTTGTGGTGTATCCACTTCTAC
>OGXX01001415.1_pt1 | contig 24396 bp, 26 predicted proteins | sample 1576301 | NCBI WGS metagenome assembly OGXX01 (sample SAMEA3541469, study PRJEB24748) | human gut metagenome | biome: human gut; feature: human-associated habitat; material: faeces | place: China | collected 2012
TTTTCTTCAAAATCATATTTTGAACCATCTATCATAACTGATGAAAATCCATTATCTATACACATTTTACAAGTTTCAAAGTCTGGCCCATGGTCTAAATGTAGTACAACTGGAATATCATGTTCTTCTAATGCTGCCTCAACCATTTTCTTTAAGTATCCTATTCTAGCATATTTTATTGCACTAGAAGATGCTTGCAATATAACTGGTGCATTTTCCTCTGCTGCTGCATCTACTATTCCTTGTATTATTTCCATATTATTTACATTAAAAGCTCCTATTGCAAAATGTTCCTTCATCGATTTTTCAAACATATTTTTTGTTGTTACTAATGGCATACATATTCCTCCTCAAATTTATTTTTTTAACATTATATATCTTTTAAATTTTATATTCAATACTTAATAAAATTTTCACCTTCAATAGTGAGATGTGCCCCCAAATGTTAAAATCTGTTCTAACATTTGGGGGCTTTTTTTACTTGAATTTAGTTGACATCGTCTTCCTAAATCCGAATACATCAATATATTCTATTTCCAAACATTTTTCAAGTCTTTATGCCTTTTTTAATTTTCAAATTTATAACTACTGCACATTGATTCATCTGGTTCTTTTGTATTGCAACCTGCTATTGGTGTAACTTGTATTTCTTTTAAAGTGCATTTGTGATTATTCAAATTATTATATACACAACTTTCTACTGTACAATTTATTTTTTGTTTATCTTCCATAAAAAAACCTCCTTTTTGTTTTATATTATTAGTATACTTATTTTTATTTTTTTTATTTGATTTTTTATTGGAAATTTTTTAAACGTTTTGTATATAACTACTTTATTTTGTCTAGTAATTCTCTATCTATATATTTTCTTTATAATGTACGGTAATTATTTTTGTCTGCTCTTTCGTCCATTTTCCTATCATATTTTTCATTTCCATAATACCAATCTGTTTTCTTATCCTTTGGTCTCATAGTTCTTGATTTATCTAATGCTAAGTCCAATAATGCCAAAATTGGTAGCAATATTCCTATGAATGAAAAGAAAATAGAAATATAATTTTCTTCTGTTACTTGTCCATATAATATTGTATTAATATTTTGATATAAAAATACTCCATAATAAAATCCATGTGTTACAAGATAAATTATTGCTGCTAAAATTTTTCTTTTTATTATAAAACAAATGCACATAAAACTTATAAACAATACTGGTATTTCTATTGCCAAGTCCATTGGTTTTATCATAAAATCCATACCTGTTCCAGCGGCAAATGCTCCTGCTACTCTAAATCCCCAAAACATAAAACCAAAAATGACAATTAACCATGTTGTAAAATTTCTCATTTGTATCAACTCCTTCTTTATTATTGTACCACATAATTAAATTAAGTTGCAAGCACAAAATATACGCTATACAAGAAAAAAAGGTATAATGTCTTACCATTATACCTTTTTTAAAATTTACTAATCTGTAAAATTAAATTCATCTTTGAATTTTTCTTTGAATATCTCAAATACATTATTTAGTACTTCTTCATCTTCTACACTTACATAAGATTCTTCGTCCTCTGATGTACTTTCAACTTTCAATATTACTACTTCTCCTGGTTCTTCAGATATTTCATCTTCCACTGGTAATAATATTACATATTCTTCTTCATTATATTCAATTAAGTCTAAAAATTCAAATTGTACTTCGTTTCCTTCTTCATCATTAAGTATTACTATATTGTCAACTTCTTCTCCCTCTATGTTCTCTGGGATTTCATTGTTTAAATCTTCACTCATTTTTTTCTCCTTTCAATTATAATTATTTATATTATTTGTATTTCTACAACTTTAATAACTTAATCACTATTATGCTCTCTTTACTTAGGCTTATTCATATATGTTTCTAAAATGTATACTGCAGATATTGTATCTACAATATTTTTTTTATTTTCCTTTTTTATTCCTAAATAATTCATTGTTTTATGTGCTGCAACTGTTGTTAAACGTTCATCTATTTCTTCTATTTTTATTTTATTAAATTTACATTTTAATTTATGTATAAATTTCTTTGTTACTTCTACTCTAAAACCTTCTGTACCATCCATATTTATAGGAATTCCTATTATAATTGTGTCTACTTGATAATTGTCTAATATTTCTTCTAATTTTTTTAGAACTACTTTATCATTTCCATTATGACTTATTGTACATAGTCCTTGAGCAGTTATTCCTAGTTCATCACTTATAGCTATTCCAACTCTGCTATCACCATAATCAATTCCAAGTTTTCGCATATTATTCGCCTAATCCTATATAATTTCTTACCATTTTTTCCAATAGTTCATCTCTTTCTAACTGTCTTATCAAATTTCTAGCATTATTATGGCTTGTTATATATGTAGGATCTCCTGATAATATATATCCCACAATCTGATTTATTGGATTATACCCCTTTTCTTCTAATGCTTGATATACTTTTGTAAGTATTTCTTTTGTTTTAACATTCTTCTCTCTTTCTACTTCAAAACTCATTGTTTCATCCATAGACATATATCAATTACCTCCTATAAAAAATTTATACTATTTTCCTCTTTATCTGCATTGTCTAAATATTCTTCTAATCTTCTCATAACTTCTTCTAAAGCTGTTCCCTTATAGTATGCCGCTACTGCAAAATTTAACTTTGCTCTTGCATATATACTGTAATCTTGATTTTCATTGTTTTCTACTGGCGAAATTTTTAGTTCTTCTACAGATTCCTTTATTTCCTTTAAAATCTCCTCTGCTGATTGTGGATCTATTCCTGAAAAAATTATTGCAAATTTTGGTCCCATGTATCTGACAAATATATATTCCGATTGAAGTTTGTCCTTTATTGTTTGCGAAACCTGTGTAATAACATTATTTCCTGTTTCTCTGTTTATATTATTATTAATTTCTTCTATATTAATTATTTTAAATAAGCATACTGCCGAAATTGTATATTTATCTATTATTTTTCTACCGTCGCCATATAAATATTCAACTGATTTTAATCCACTAAATTTGTCTTCTCTTACTATATTTTCTAATATCTGTTGAGTTGTTACTGTTTTCACAACTGACACTATATTATTTTTTACTACCTCTAAAATTGTAACATCCAAATTATCAAACTCATGTGGTTGTGTTCCTTCTATTATCCAATATCCTATATATACATTATCTATATATAATGGGAAAAATATTGCAGCTTTTGCCCTTGCAAATTCACTTTTTTGATATGGCAATTTTTCGCCTTCTCTTTCTACTGTTAAATATTTTGGTGTAGCTGTCTGTATACTATCTTTAAATATCGGCTCTGTTTGTAATTTGCTTAATGTATCCCAATGTTTTTCATCAACATTAGATGCTTTTACAACATACTCAACTCCATCATAAACAACTATTGTTGAATATTTTATGCCATACTTTTCTATCAGAATATTATTAATTTTTGCAAATTTTTCCTTAGTAGTTGTGTATTCACTAATTGTATCAAGCAAATCTTGAAGTACATTTAAACTTGTTACTTTTTGATTAAGGTTGGAAAAACTTTCTATTTTTTTATGTATAGATACATTGTATATCATTAAAATTACTATTATTATTACAAGCAGTAGTATTATTGCTAATGTCAAAAAACTCACCTCTTTAAATTTACTATACTGTTAATACTTATTTTTCATTTTATTTAATGTTTCATTCATTTGATTTGTAAATTTTGATTCACTATTTTTATATATATTATTATAATTGCTCATTGATTTTTGAGGCATACTATTAATTAGTGGATAAACCATATTTCCTAATTTTGACAGATACATTAAGAATTTTTTAGAATATCCTTTTAAGGAAATTTTACATTCTACTAATCCTTCAAGATATCTTGAATATGTCTGTTCTTCAAACGGTATAGAACAATATTTAATTAAGTCCTTATTGAATAATTCTGTCATATATGACATAGCAGGGTCATTATATACTGATATTCCACCTATTATCAGTTTGTCAGTCACATTTCTTACTCTTAAAGATTTGTTTAAAATTATTCTTAATTTTTCTGGATTTAAAATATTTTTTGCTTTCAAATCCCTTAAAAATGCTGTTAATGGTTGAATTGTTAAGACATCAAAGCTTTGCACCAAATAAATTTCTTGTGCTTCTTTAAAATATCCAAAATTTGTTTCAAAATCACAGTCCAATAATATTAATGAATAATTTTTAATTAAAGTTTCCAGTATCTCAGAATAATTATTTATTACATCATTTTCATTTGGTAAAGTAGTAAATACGCTTAAATTTTTGTTTACCACAATTCCTTCTACTATTCCATTAATTAAGTTTGGTATAGAAGAAATTGCTGTTTGTCTTAATTCTTCTTGATTGTCCGTATATACATAATATGCATTTTTATTTTTTGTCAAATCAAGTATTGCTGTTTTTATGCCTTTTTCTGATAATAATTGTGCTATATTATTAACTATAAAGGATGTCCCATTTTTTGAAGTTCCTACAAAAGCCACTATTTTCTTATCTTTTGTGAGTAAGCTAGACAAATTCATATCGATATCTACATTTTTAATTGGTTCTATTTTTTGCTCTTGTTCGCTTGCAACCTTATTTGTGTATTCATTCCTATCTAAACTTTCAAACTTAGGCACTGTATCATCTTCGTCTGACATTTTACTAAAATCCTCAAATCCTGGTAGTATATTTTGCTGTTCTTCGTCTGATTCTGACAATGAACTTCCTTTTTCGTTGCTCTCTTCAAGGCCTGGCAATATATTATCATTTTCTTCAATTTCTTCAGATTCAGGAAGTTTATCATCTAACCCCGGCAATGTTGTTTCTTCTAGGTCCTCAAGGCCTGGCAAAATATCATCTTCTTTTTCTTCATCCATATCAAACAAATTAACAATATCCTTTGGCTCAGAATCATCTCGTATATCACTGTTATCTATTTCTGACTGTTCCTTTCTAGGCCTTCCTCTTTTTTTCTTTATTTGAGGTTCTACTTCACTGTTGTCTGCAATAGTTTCCTTTTTAGGTCTTCCTCTTTTTCTTAGTGGTGTTTCTTCTATTTCTTTTTTCATATCTTTCGTTGTTTTTATCTCTTCAGTTATACTAGTTTTTTCTTTTTCATCTAGTTGATCTTTTTTCAATTTTTCTTGCACTTCTATTGGTTTGGTTTTAACTTTTTTTACATTTGATACATTTACTTCTTCTGGTATAATTACTGGTTTGGTTAATTTATTCTTTTTTAACTGTTCTTCTATCAGTTTTATTTTTTTATTTTCTTCTTTATCATTAATATTAGATTTTATCTTTTTAACTTTAACACTTGGTGGTTCATATGCTGTTTGAGTTTTTTTATTTTTTCCATCTGAGCTTCTGCTAGAACCATAGCTTACAATTTTTTGATATTTTTCACATCTAGCTTCAAGTACAGCTTTAACATTTAATGGTAAAAATTGTGCAATTAATCTTAATTGTGCATCTGTATATTGAGTTGCAATACTATTAAAGCTTTCAATATATTTTTCTTCATTTTTGCCTAACTTTTTATAGTGATTAATGATATTTTGAATTTCTGTCTCGCTTACGTCTTCTTCTCTGCTAAACATAGCTTCTGAATCTTCTGTTCTCACTTGATAATATGCTATTGCTTCTTTTTGATTTCTAGGTTTGTAGACTAATTCACAAATTTTTGATACGTTTCTATCTTGTCCTAATAACGCATTATAGATTTTGCTTTTTAATATTTCATTTAAAAAAATTTCTGATTTAGCCCTTCTGTCATTGCATATAAGTATTATTGGTATGTCTGCTCCCGAATTGCTTGTTGCTTCTGCTGATATGTTGTCTAACTTGCCTCTTATAAATCTATCAATCTCGTCATAATTATTGTTTGAAAATGCTTCTAAATCTTCACTTATAATTATTCTATCATATGACTTATCTTTTTGTAATTCCTTCTGTATTGCATTAAAATAATATACATTTTTGCTTATTATTTCTTCTGAATAATTCTTTTGATATTCTTTTATAATCGCTTCTGATATTTTTTCATTGCCAACTGCAAACAATACCTTCATTTGTTTAACCCCTCCAACCTTTTACTACTATTGCAAAAATCAATGGTAATATTTGGCATATTACTAAAACTGTTACTATGCCTATCATTACACCAAAGCCTTTGTCTTGCACATCCAGTTTTCTTATTCCTATTACGTAACGATATATAGCACTAATAACTATTCCTACAAAACAAAAAGGTATACTATATATTCTAACTAAGTTTAGTATGTATGCAACATATCCATATGTTTCATTTCCATATTGTTCTACATAATCTTCCATTGTTTTAATTTCTTTTTGCTTAATTTCAACTAGAGTTCCACTTGTTTTCGTTGGTTCTATTACATTTTCTGTATTTGCTGCGTATACTGTGGTTGCACTTAATAGGCACATAAAAATTGTTATGACTGCTATAAATTTTTTCATAGCTTTTCCCCTTTCTATATCTTATATTTCATCCTTTGTTCCATTTTTCTTACATATTATATAATACAATAAACTCCGTAAAATATCAAGGATAAACTCAACTTTTTTTATTTTTATTTAATAAGTCATGCACTTTATTTTTTTCTGTTCATATAATTTAGCAAATGGTCTAAAAAAATATTTTTATGGAGGTTTTTATGCTTGCATTTTTACTAAATGGTTTTTTACATTATTTAGAATCTGCTATATTTTTAGTTGGTTATATTTCTAACAATAGTTTATTTCCTGAGCCACTTTCTTCTAGTGAAGAACAATATTATTTGGAACTACTTTCTCAAGGAAATGATGAAGCAAAAAACATTTTAATTGAACGAAATCTAAGACTTGTAGCTCATGTTTGTAAAAAATATAGTTCCACCAATATTGAATTAGATGATTTAATCTCAATTGGTACTATTGGGTTAATAAAAGGTATTAATAGTTTCAATTCTTCTAAGGGTGTACGTCTTGCTACATATGTTTCTAGATGCGTTGATAATGAAATTTTAATGTATTTAAGAAGTACTAAAAAATTAAGTGCAGAAGTATACTTGGAAGATCCAATTGGGAAAGATAAAGATGATAATACTATAACCCTTCAAGAAATTTTGGAAAGTAATAGCAAGCCTATAGAAGATGAAGTTGATTTAAAATTCAAAATAAAAAAAATATATAATAAAATGAAAGAAGTACTTAAACTAAGAGAAAAAACTATCCTAGAGTTAAGATTTGGCCTAAATGGTGATAAGCCAAAAACGCAAAGTGAAATAGCGCAAATGATGGGAATATCACGTTCTTATGTATCCAGAATTGAAACAAAAGCTATAGGCAAATTAGCTCAAGAAATAATTGAAGAATAATTGTAATATTTTTTACCTCTATATAATATTTTTATATAGAGGTATTTTATGAATTACATTTTAAATTTTTGTATTGGTATTTTAATAGGCGCTGGCGCAATACTTCCTGGAATAAGCAGTGGAGTTTTATGCGTAATATTTGGTATATACGAAAAACTAGTAAATAGTGTTTTAAATTTTTTTAAAGACACTAAAAATAATTTTAAATTTTTATTTCCATTTGCATCTGGCAGTTTTGTTGGTATTATAGCTTTAGGAAATGTCCTAAAATTTCTATTTACCACTTTTCCAACGCCAACAAAATTTGCATTTATCGGATTAATAGTAGGAGAAGTTCCTATTTTATGCAGAAAAGCCAATAAAGATGTTGGCTTTCGCTTAACTTATATGTTATATTTGATTGCAACTTTTGCCATTGCCGTTTTGCTTATTTTCATTGAAAATAAATGTAATATTAATTTTCTTTCAATTGAAAACTCAAATTTTTTCTACCTTGTTTTGTGTGGTTTTTTAATGTCCATAGGAATTGTTGTTCCTGGTGTTAGTAGTAGTGTAATTTTAATATTACTTGGTATATATAATATTTATTTAGATTCTATTTCAACCCTATACTTGCCAGTTTTATTTCCATTGGGAATTGGCGTTATTATTGGTGGGCTTGTATTTTTAAATTTAATAAAATATCTTTTAGACTATTATTACACCAAAACTTTTTATTGCATTATTGGTTTTATAATTGGTTCTGTTTTAGTGTTAATTCCTTCTTTCAATTTGAATTTTGAAGGTATTATTTCCATTGGTTTATTTATTATTTGTTTCTGTTTAGCTCTAAATTTCGAAAAGCTTGAAGAAAAATAATATTTTATTTTCTTCTTCTTAATATCCATCCTGTTTTTGCTTCAATTGGCAGTTCTAATTTTACAGTTTGTCCTTGTTTCCCTGGATTTACGGTTGTAATCTCTTCTTCAGTATCAGAATCCCACATTTTTTGTATGGTAAACTCTTCAACTTCTATTTTTCCTGGAATTAATATTTCCATTTTATCTCCTATACTTAATTTATTGCGTATTTCTATTAATGTTTTATTTGCTTGGTTTTCTAATACCTTTCCTCCAAATTCAAAGTTAGGATTGTATTGCTTTCCATCATATTCTTGAAAATCCTTATTATTTCTGTCATTAAAATAAAATGTTGTTAATCCCCTTGTTTTAGTTTTTTCCAGCTCTTTTAAATATTTATTATAATCATATTCATTTGGATTTTTCATATAATCATCTATAGCATTTCTGTATGCATTAACTACTGAGGCTAAATAATATTCTGTTTTTAATCTTCCTTCAATTTTTAGACTTTCTACTCCCATATCTATTATTTCTGGAATTTCTTTTATCAAACATAAATCCTTTGATGAAAATATATATGTTCCCTTTTCATCGTGTTCTACAGGCATCAAATTTCCTGGGTTATTGTTTTCTTCTACATACACATTATATGCCCATCTGCAACTTTGTGCACAATCACCTAAATTTGCACTTCTACTTGCTAAAAAGTCACTTAAAAAACACCTACCAGAATATCCAAAGCAAATTGCTCCATGTACAAATATTTCTACTTCCAATCCCGCTTCTTTATTTTTAATTATTTCCTTAATTTGTTCTTTGTTTAATTCTCTTCCCAAAATTACTCTTTTAGCACCATTTTTATGCCAAAAATTTGCACTATGATAACTAACCGTATTTGCTTGTGTACTTATATGTATGTCTATATCTGGTGCTTCTTTTTTTATAACATCAATTACTCCTCCATCTGAAGCAATAATTCCATCTACCTTTAATTCATTTAGCATTTTGGCTTGTTTTTTTATTTCATCATAATAACTATCCCAAGCATAAATATTAATTGCCGCATAAACTTTTTTGCCTATACTATGTGCGTATTGTATCGTTTTTGCTAATTCATTATCATTCACTTCTGATCTACTTCTTAGTGACAGACTTCCTGTTCCGCAATAAACAGCGTCTGCGCCGTATAAGAAAGCTGTTTTAGCCTTTTCAAAAGAACCTGCCGGAGCCAATAATTCTACTTTTTTCATATTAACCATCATTCCTTTCATCAATCCATAATTATTACTTAAATAATTATAAATCATTTCATAATTTTCATAAATTTATTTTACTTTTTTAGTATAATCTGTTATTATATTAATGTTAAAGGAGCATTATATATGGAAATTAATAATAAAAAACTATCTAGGCATTGCATATACATAATCTATTTTTTTACATTTGCATTCTTGGGTTGGATAATGGAAACCTTTTATTGTGCTTATGTAATGGGCTATTTTTCTAAAAGAGGCTTTTTATATGGTCCAATATGCCCTATTTATGGATATGGTGCATTAATTTTAATAATAATTTTAAGTAAATATAGAAAAAATTCAATAAAGTTATTTTTTTCTTCAGTTGCTATATTCACTTTTTTCGAATATATTGTAAGTTTTGGTTTGGATGCTTTATTCGGTTTAAAATGGTGGGACTATTCTGAGCGCTTTTTAAATATAAATGGTCGTATTAGTATTTTTCACGCATTTGCATGGGGGTTTATTGCCATACTTTTTATAAATCATTTGTATCCTTTTATAAAAAAACATGTCAATTTAATTTTAGCAAAAATCCCACATAAAATTCAAGTGACTGCTATATCAACTGTTTTGGTTGTTTTTATAGCAGACACCGTCCTTTCTTGTATACGATATATTATTTAAATCATTTTAGAAATAGCTAATCCATCTCCTACCTCTAATATTTCTGTTTGAATATTAGGGGTATTTGTTATTTTATATATATACTCTCTTAAGTTTCTTACTGCTGTTCGTTGCTTATGTTTGTTATAATCGCCCAATACATAGCCTTTATATAAAACATTATCTGCTATTATTATTCCATTTTTATTAACCATTCTAATAGCTTGTTCTAGGAAAAATGGATACTTTCCTTTTGCAGCATCAATAAAAACAATATCATATTTATTGTTTAGTGTAGGGAGAATATCTACAGCATCACCTATTATTACATTTATTTTATCTTCTACCCCAACTTGTTTTATGTTCTCAATCGCCTCTTCTGCTCTTTGAACATCTCTCTCTATTGTATCTATTTTTCCACCTTCTGTAAGAAACTCAGAAAAGCATATTGCAGAATAACCCACAGCAGTTCCTATTTCCAATATGCTTTTTGGATTATTCTGTTTTAATATCTTGGCTATAACTTCTAATGTATCATCCATTAATATTGGAATATGGTTTTCCAAAGCTTTCTGCTTAATGCTATCTTTCATCATGCACTCCATTTGTTATTGTTCTTCCCAAACTAGCATTTAGCTTCTTATTATATTCTTTAATTAATACATCTTTTATTCTATTTTTAATTATTTCTTCGCTAACGGATTCTACATAACCAGCTTCTCTAAGTTTCTCACATTCTTCTGCAAATATACCATATATCTCATTAACCACATCACTTAACATTCTTCCTGCACACTTACCTGCATAAGATCTTGTTACACTATCAATTTTTTGCATAAGTTCATCTCTTACTTTATTAATTCCACGAATTTTTTCATCATTCTCATTTTTCTTATGTCCTATCTTAGCTGTAATTGAATAATGTGCTTTTGCGCGATAATATTTACCTCCCCCCCTCCTCCACTTATTCTCATGAATGTCTCGTTTACTCATTCTTATTCCTCCTTTATTTCTTTGAAGTGCGGGCGATTAAAATCGCCCCTACATTTTTCATGGATTACTTTACACTATCATTTCTTTGCTCTTGCCGCCATTCTTTCTCTTGTCTTATTATCTAATATTTTCTTTCTTAGTCTTAAGCTTTTTGGTGTAACTTCCACTAACTCATCTTCTTCTATAAATTCTATTGCTTTTTCTAGTGATAACTGAATTGGTGGCACTAAACGTAAAGCGTCATCTGAACCAGAAGCCCTTGTATTAGTTAGGTGTTTTTCTTTGCATACATTTATTGATATATCCTCATTTCTAGAATTTATGCCTACTATCATTCCTTCATATACATCAACACCTGGTCCTATAAACAACTCTCCTCTTTCTTGAGCATTATATAATCCATATGTTATTGATGTTCCTTGTTCAAATGCAACAAGTACTCCTCTTGTTCTTGCTTGTATTTCACCTTTATATGGCTCATAGCAGTCAAAAATACTATTCATTGTTCCTACACCTTTTGTATCTGTTAAGAATTCTGTTCTATAACCAATTAACCCTCTAGCAGGAACTTTAAATTCTACCTTTGTATGTCCAACTTCTGCTGGTTCCATATTAAGCATTTCTGCTTTTCTTCTTCCCAATTTTTCTATAACATTACCTATGCATTCATCTGGAACGTTAACTACAAGTCTTTCCATAGGCTCACATTTAACTCCATCTATTTCCTTTATTATTACTTTTGGTCTAGAAACTAATAATTCAAAACCTTCTCTCCTCATAGTCTCTATTAAAACAGATAAGTGCAATTCTCCACGACCGCAAACCTCAAAACTATCTGCAGAATCTGTTTCTTTTACTCTTAAACTAACATTTCTTTCTAGCTCTTTAAATAATCTATCTCTTATATGTCTTGAGGTTACAAATTGACCTTCTTTTCCTGCAAATGGACCATTGTTTACACTAAATGTCATAGATACTGTTGGTTCATCTATATCTACAAAATCTATTTTTTCTGGATTATTTACATCACAAATTGTATCCCCTATGTTTATATCCGAAATACCTGATAGACAAACTATATCCCCTGCAGAAACACTTTCAATCTCTGTTCTCTTTAATCCTACATATGTAAATAATTTTGCTATTTTGCCTTGTTCTGTTTTATCCTTTTTGCAAACAGCTACTGTTGTTCCATTGTTTATTGTTCCTCTCTCTACTCTTCCTACTGCTATTCTTCCTAAATATTCATCATAGTCTATATTTGATACTAACATTTGCATTGTTCCATCTATATCACATTTTGGAGGCTCAATATTATTTATTATGGTCTCAAAAATGCAATTTACATTATCGCTTTCTTCGTCTAAGTTCATTTTTGCAATTCCATTTTTTGCAGATGCATAAACAACTGGAAAATCTAGTTGTTCATCTGTTGCGTTTAATTCTATAAATAATTCTAATACTTGGTCAACTACTTTTAGTGGATTTGCACCTGGTCTATCTATTTTATTAATTACTACTATTGGTTTTAAATTTAATGCAAGAGATTTTTTTAATACTTCTCTTGTTTGAGGCATTGGGCCTTCAAAAGCATCCACCAATAAAAGTACACCATCAACCATTTTTAAAACACGTTCAACTTCTCCTCCAAAGTCAGCATGTCCTGGTGTATCTACTATATTAATTTTGATGTCTTTGTACATTACGGATGTGTTTTTAGAAAGAATTGTTATTCCTCTTTCTTTCTCCAAATCATTTGAATCCATTACTCTTTCTTGTACTTGCTCATTTTCTCTAAATATATGGCTTTGTTTTAAAAGTGCATCTACAAGTGTTGTTTTGCCATGGTCTACGTGTGCTATAATTGCTATATTTCTTATGTTTTCGTTTATCATTTTTTCCCTTCTCTTTTCTTTATATTTTTATGTTAATTTCTATATTACTAACCCTTATATTTTACCCTATTTTTTTTCATTTGTCAACATAATTATGTTATCCATTATTTCTTTGCTTACCTTATCTAGTATTTCTTTTTCAGGTTTATTTGTTTTATACTGGCTAAAGTCCAATGGTTCCCCTATATTTAATTTTACTTTTTTAAAAGGCTTCATCTCTCCTTGAATTCCAACTGGGATTACCGGAACTCCTGTTCTTATCGCCATATAGGCCACTCCATTTTGTGCTTTTCCATTTTTCTCCATTCCATTTCTTGTTCCTTCTGGAAATATAACCAATATTTCCCCATCTTTTAATAAATTTAATGAATACTTTATAGACTCTATATCTCTCATTCCCCTTTTAACAGGAAATACACAACACTTTCTGCCAAACCATTTAATGAATTTATTTTTAAATAATTCTGCTTTTGCCATTACATATACTTTTCTTTTTAAATTTGATACCAATATTGGTGCATCCCAGTTTGACCTATGATTAGCACATATCAAATATGCCCCTTTTTCCTTTATATTTTCTTCTCCATTTTTTTCTACTCTAAATACTACAAGATTAAATATATATACCAGAAAAACAACTATTTTTCTTAACATTGTTGACCTCCTTTCGCTTTATTTATTATATCAGCTACTTTTTCTTTAACTTGTTCTATTGTCAAATATGTAGTATCAATAACTATAGCATCTTCTGCAATTTTTAACGAACCTATTTCTTTGTTGCTGTCATTATGATCTCTAATTTTTATTTTTTCTAAGACTTCCTCATAGGTCATATTTATGCCCTTTTCTAGGTTTTCTTTATACCTTCTTCTAGCTCTTTCTTTTACATCTGCATCTAAATATATTTTTACATCTGCATTTGGAAATACATATGTTGTAATGTCTCTTCCTTCCATAATAACATCTTTTCCTTCTGCTAATTTTCTTTGCAATTTTACCATATTTAACCTTACTTCTACTATAGCAGAGACCTGTGAAACTAAAGCTGTTACTTCTTTACTTCTTATTTTATCTGTAACATCTTCTCCATTTAGGAAAATAGTTTGTATGCCTTCATTATTTTTTATATCTATTTTTATAGTTTCTGATATTTTTATTATCTTATCTTTTTCGTTTATAGAAACATTTTGGTTAATCATTTCTAATGTAACACATCTATATGTCGCTCCCGTATCTATATTAATAAGTCCAAAGTCTTTTGCAATTAATTTTGTAATTGTTCCCTTTCCAGTTCCCGCTGGTCCATCTATTGCAACTATAAAGCTCATAATAACCTTATCCTTTCCATTAATTTAAATATCTTTTTTTTCTTCAGGCATATATATACCTTTTGCAACAATCGTAATATCAACTACGTTCATTGTTGTTAATTTTTCTATTTCCTTTATAACTTTTTCTTTAAATTCTCGCAACGCAACTAATACATTATAACCATATGTAACAATCACTTCCATATAAATTGTCGGTCCCTCCGGTGTTTTTTCTACTCTAATTCTTATAATTTTATTTATTGCATCTGTTCTTTTAGCCAAATATTCTGCAATCTGTCTAAAAACTGTATCTGATATTACAAAATTTCCTAAATAGCTGAATGTTGGTCTTATTATTGACTTTTCAGATATATATGGTGCATTTCCTTTTCCCTTTGATTTAAATATTTGTAACGGATCTAATATATAGCCTGAAAAATCTTTTTTTATTTCAAATGTTGGCACAGGTATTACGTGTTTTCCTTCTGTCTTCCTTATTGTTTTGGCGGTTTGCATCTCCGTTTCTGTTGCGACTTCATTTATATATATGGTCTTTGCAGGTTTTTGCAATCCCAAATTTTCTGCTATTTTTTCTACCATTCCGTCAGAAGTACCCAATATTAAAATTGCTTCTGGCTTGTATTTTTTTATAGCTTTTTTCATTTCTTGCTTTTCCTGTTCATTCACAAAAATAGCTCTTTTAACCGTTTCTATTTTAGTAGGAGCCTTTTTTGCAGACGTTCCCGCTATGACATTATTTTCCTTTATTAAAAGTCCATCGTCTATTATATAGCTTATTCCATTTTCATTTGCCACCATCTGCGCTCTATAACTTTTTCCTGTTCCAGAAGGTCCAACAAATGCATAGACCTTTGTGTTTTCAATATTATTGTTAAATAACAAACTCATTCTATCCCTCTTTTTTTCGTTAATATGTTTAATATATCATATTTCTATTTCTTTTTCAATTTTTATGGTATAATATTTTAAAGTTTTAAATAGGAGGTCTTGTAATGGATAGAATTGATAAAATAAACTATTATTTAGATATTGCAGAAACTGTTACCAAAAGAAGTACTTGCATTAGAAGAAATTTTGGAGCAATTATAGTAAAAAATGATGAAATAATTTCTACTGGTTATAATGGTGCACCCAGAGGGCGCAAAAATTGCTGTGATTTAAAATCATGTTTAAGGGAAGAATTACAAGTTCCACGTGGTGAACGTTATGAATTATGTAGAAGTGTTCATGCAGAACAAAATGCTATTATTAGTGCTAGCAGAAAAGATATGCTTAATGGAACTTTATATTTGGTAGGTATAAATTATAATGATAATACATATGTTCAAAATGCTAATCCTTGTGCCTTGTGTAAAAAAATGATAATAAATGCTGGATTAACGCAAGTAATTGTAAGAGATACTAAAGAATCTTTTAGAATAATAGATATTCAAGATTTTATCGATAATGATGAAAGTTTAGAAGAATCAAAAGGTTATTAATTAATTATTGCAAAAACTAATTTAATATTTTATAATATATATAAGCTTGTTGTATTTACTACAACAAAGTGCGGATATAATTTAGTGGTAGAATGCCATGCTTCCGACCTGGTCGCGCGAGTTCGATTCTCGCTATCCGCTCCATTTGAAATCAACTTACGGACTGAAAAGTTCGTGAGTTTTTATTTTATATAAATACTATAAAAAAAGAGGAAAAAATTATCAAAATAATTTAATCCTCTTTTTTTATTTTTTGAATATGGGAACAAAATATATGTCTAGCCAGCACTGAATTTGTACTCCCGCGCAAATTCTAATATAGGAATTTCCCATACCCTCTTTAAATATTATTTACCTGTCAACCCTACCAACTTCTTTAGCTTTTGATATACCAAGTATATCATCACAATAAGTATTACCTGAATCTGGATTTATATATTTTCCAGGTTGAGCAATAACATCTATTAAAGTCTTCAACCTTGCATATTTAACAGCATTACCCACATTTATAACTTCTCTAAAATCATCTGGAGTCCAATCAGCTATCATTTCAGGATGTTTGTATATTGAAAAATTAAATCTTCTTTCAAGCCCTTTTATTGATGATATATGGTTTTTATTTATGTCAATCCATTTACTTAGTTGCCCTTTTTTATTTGATACATATAACATCGCCAATCCACTTGGACATAACTTCATACCGTAACTATCGTGTAAAATTTTATCTAAATCCTGTAGTTCTTTTTGTGTCAAATTTTCTAGTGAAGATTTAGGAATTATTGTTTCTGTTGATGGACTAGTATTAGTGTGACCAACTGTTATCCAACTATAGTTTTTTAATATTTCTTGAGGAACAAATCCTAATTGACTGGAAATTAACTCATCTGGTATTTGATTGGCAATAAATATATCTAATATTCCCTTATTTTTTTCTAAATCATTATTTTGGTTTGTTGTATTATTAGAACTTTTATGAAAATAATATGAAATATTATCTTCATTTAAATCACCACTTATTAAATCATACATAAATCTTGATGTTCTTCCATTACCATCACTAAACATATGTAAATTTAACAATGTATAATATACCATTGTTGCTCTTGCCTTTTTATCTGGAACTTTTGACATATTTTGTGTTAAATATTCAAGTGTTTTCATTTGAACTTCTTTTGTAGGTGATACTAAATCACCTGCTAGCATATTTTCTTCAAGAACATTTTCGGATTCATCCAGACATCTTAAACACTTATTTAACTTTACTAATAATTCTAATAATTCATCTTTTGATAATTCACTTAAATCTTTATTATCTGGGTTTACTAAATTAATTATTTTATTAATCATTTTAAATTCACTCCTCTAGATTTTAGTATTTTATGATACATATTTTAGTGTTAGGATAGATATATACACGAAACTTCGCGGAAGTGGCATAATAAATATCATTTAAAACTAATTATACTATATTTTATTAAATTTTCATATACTCCCATTGAATTTTAATAAAACTTTATGTATAATGTTTTTAGAAAGAGAACTTAGTTCGTAACTTGTATGCGATTTGCTCCATAAGGAAATACGCTCGAACTTTTCGAGCTTTTTTAATACAACTAACTCAGGTTTGGGTTAGTTTTTTTGTGTATTGGACTCACACGTGTCAGGCTTGGAAGTCATACAAAGACTATCCTACAAAGAAAGGATGGTATTTATGGTAAATATTATTAAGCAAGAAGTTGTTATTGAAGAATCATTAAAAAAGAAGTTAGAACTAATATGTGCGTTTTCTAATACTACTCTAAAAATCATAAATGGTAGTATAAGAAAGATTGATAGAACTAACTTAACTTATGTTGAACCACATAGAATAATCATTAATAATATTACATTTCTTGCTTTTAATTATTCTAATGAGATATACATTGAGAACTTATCTAATAAGATTAAATTATCTGAATTAGAAGATTACTTAAAAAAGACACTAACTTAGTGTTTTAATTAAAAATTGCATAATAGTATTTGTTTGACTGATTATTAATTCTATTTCATTTTCTTTAACATTATCATTATGTTTAATATATTGATTTTGATAATCGCCATAATAACTTAATATTTTTTCAAACACATTACTAATTTCTTTTGAAACATTTTCATCTTTTAATCTTTTTCTTAAAATTTTCCATTGATTTTCTAAAGATGCATCATTATTAAGTAAATCCTTTAATAATAATTCAAGTGATAATCTCATATCATCTAAAACATTTCGTTGAAAAACACCTTTACCATATTTATCTAATGCTTCATTATAAACTTTAAAAGACTTTGGATATTTTTCAAGCCAATGTTTTGTCTCATTAATGCCTTTTTTTAGTTCTTGATTATCACTCAGTCCAAACCTTACATTCATTTTATTAATTAATTCTTTTATATCTTCATTATCTTTTAATTTTGGTAATTCTGATAAAAATCTAATTATTTCAATTTGTTGTTGTAATTCAAATGTTTCAAGATTCATTTTAAGTGCAGTTCTTTTATTAGGAATTTGTGGTTTATGATTCATTTGTAACATTTTGACATCATCTACTGGTATTCTAACATTGTAATCTATGGCAAATCTATTACAATACTTTACTATTTCGCTCCCAGTTAATCCTTTACCTGTATCAGCTAAAACATCACAAGCATAACCTAAAAATGCGTTATCCATAAGTCTCACCTCTGTAACCATTATACCATATTAATTTAAAAATCTTGACAAATCTAAAATAAAAATGTATTATATAAAACCAATAAATGACATGCAGTATCGTCTTTATTATTGGAGGGATACTATGCACTATTTTAATTACATAAAAAATAATAATTATTTTAGAGGAGTCAAGAGTATTACTTGTTAATGCTTTTGTCTCCCCTTTTTTGTAGAAAAGGAGTTGAATATTTATGAATGAAGAAAAGAAATTGTGTGGAATTTATATGAGAGTATCAACCGAAGATCAAGCTCGTGAGGGTTTTAGTTTACCAGGGCAAAAAGAACGATTAGAGGCTTATTGTAAGTTCAATGGTTATAAGATAGTAGAATATTATACTGACGCTGGAATAAGTGCTAAAACAGGCAATCATAGACCAGAATACGATAGAATGCTTGAAGATGGTAAACAAGGAAAAATAAATATGATTATTGCTTTAAAACTAGATAGAATTACAAGAAGTACAAGAGATTGGGAAACACTAATGGACTATCTAGAAAAATATAATATCAATCATGAAATTGAAGATTCAATTAAAGAATTATTATCAGATATATTTGAATATGATTCAGTTGTTAATGAATTCTTCTTACCAGTATTACAAAATAAAATAGATAACTACTTTAATAAGATTGCCAATGATACAAAACATGATCTTGCGTGTGAAATAGTTATTGAACTTGGAAATATGGAATATTGGGACGAGAAAAGTTTAGAATATAAATATGGGATGACACAAGTATTTGAACAACAACTAGAAGATATACAAGAAATAGTTCCAGACTTTTATATAGCAAATGCTACTATACATTTTGATGAACACTCTCCTCATATGCATATAGTTGGAGTTCCTGTTAAAGAAAATTGTAAAACTGGTTTATCAAGACAAGTTGGTAAAACATCTATCTTTACAAAAGAATCATTAGTAATTATTCAAGATAAAATGAGGGAAAGATGTATTGATGAATTTAATATTGCTTATGGTATGGATTCTAAATTAAAAGAAGAAAATGAAGATTTAAAAAGATTAAATTATCAGTATGAAAATCAATATAAAAGTTTAAAAGAAAAAACTGATTATCTTATTTATCATTTAAATAAGGTATTAAAAAAATTACCAGAGTTTATTCAAAATATTGTTGAAAGATTATTTAATTATAGTGGTTTAGATTTAAAATATTTTAAGCAACAATATGATTCAGAAATTAAAAGTAGATTCAAAGGTTTCAATCTATTTAATAAAAAAGAAATAGAAAAAGCCACTAAGCATATTAATGATGAGATGGATGAATACGTGGAAGAATTTTATTATGATAAAAAAGATAAAGAAAAAGACGATGGCTTTGAGTTATAAACTATCGTCTTTATTTGTTACCTATCTCTTCCAGCTGAACTTTCAATAGTATTAGTACTATTTTTTTGTTGTTCACTAATATAGAAGTCTACATTTCTTTGAAGTAAAACCTTTTCTTCATCTGTTAAATTGTAGCTTCCTATTTCATTTTTTATTTTTTCTAATACTTCGCTTCCAAGTTTAGAAGCTTCAAATAATGCTTTATTATACAATTCTATTTTCTTTTCATCATCTTGTCTTTCAGTGTTTATAAAGAATAGCATTTGTTGTAAATCCTCTGGTGTCATATCTTTTTGTTCACCAATATAGAATGTTACATTACCTTGTAGTAATTTCTTTTCTTCTTCAGTTAATTTATAATTTTTAATATCTTTATAAATACTATGTAAAACAGGTACACCAAATTTTGATGCTTCAAATAATGCTTTATTAAATAAATCTATTTTCTTTTCATCATCTTGTCTTTCAGCATTTACAAAATATAGCATTTCCTTTACATCTTCTGGCGACATATCTTTTTGTTCACCAATATAGAATGTTACATTACCTTGTAGTAATTTCTTTTCTTCTTCACTTAAATTGTAATTTTTAATGTCTTTATATATACTATGTAAGAAAGAAATACCAAATTTTGATGCTTCAAATAGAGCTGTATTGTATAAATCTATTTTCTTTTCATCTTCTTGTCTTTCAGTACTTATAAAATATAACATTTGTTGTATATTTGCTTTGGTCATATTTTTTTGTTCTTTTATGTAAAATGTTATATTTCCTTGAAGTAATTTTTTTTCTTCTTCAGTCAATTTATAATTTCCAATTTCTTTATACAACTTGTATAGTTCTTCAATTCCAAGTCTAGAAGCTTCTTGTATTGCCCTATTATACATATCTATTTTCTTTTCGTCATCTTGTTTTTCAGTATTTATACGATATAATAATTCACTTATTTCAGAACTTGATAATCCTTCTTTTTTTAAAAGTTCTTCTAATCTCATTTTCCTCAACTCCTGGGATAATTATAACACGTATAATGTTAAACATAAAGACTTCAAGTTAAAATTTTTGATTTTTTTATGTTTTTTGTTATTATAACAAGTATCGGTAAAGACGGAGTATAACAGGCACTTCGAGTGCGAAAGTATGAATGTCTGCCATATGATTATTTATTAATTCGGTTGTAGATAATGGAAACTAATTTTAATATTAGAGTTCGGATGATTAAGCGTGTAGGAATATAGGTAATTCAATATGGTGTTAACCAAAATCTTAATGAAAGGAGTTTTTATGAAACATATTTTAAGTTTTGATATTGCTAAAGGCAAAAGTGTTTATTGATGAGTTGAAAAACATTATTATTGATGCCACTTTAATTGAGCACAATAAAAATGAGTTTGATAATTTATTTAATTCTATCAAAAATTATTCCAATTTAATTGTTGTGATGGAATCAACTTCTATTTATCATTTGCCTGTAGAAAATTATTTTAGATCAAAAGGCATTGATACTGTTGTTATGAATCCTAAACTAGTTAAACAATTTAAAGATACTTTAAATAAATCTAAAACTGATAAATTAGATTGTTTTAAAATTGCTAGATGTTATTTAGGCACAATCGATAATTTTTACTATAAAAATGATGAATACTTTATGTATAATCCACTTGCTAGACAATATTGGTCATTATTTGAAGGACAAACAAGATTAAAGAACAGATATAAACAATTAATTGAAATTGTTTTTCCCGAATTTAACCTTGTTTTTAATGATTTATATGATGATTTAGCTTTAAATTTTATACATGATTTTCCTCATCCTATTTTATTTGTCAATACAAGATTTGATGATAAATATCAATTTGTATCTTTTTTAGGAATTGATTCAGTAACATCTCAATCTGGTATTTCTGCGTATCACGGGGCTATTTCTAAAACGGGATGTAAATTTGGTAGAACAATTCTTTTTAATGTCGTAACAATTATACTTCAAATAAGTGCACATGCTAATACATCTAATTCTATTTATTTGTTTTTCAGAAAAAAACAATCCGAAGGCAAACATCATTACAAGTGTATAATTGCATGCGAAACCAAATTGTACAAAATTATATACAAGCTATGCTCTTCAAATTGTTTATACGAAAACAAATAGACTAATTTATCCTAACTTTCAAAAATTGAGGAAACTCAGTTCTTTTTGTTGTGATTATAATATCACAAATTTTATAATTTGGCAAAACTTAGATAATCATATTTTTAGATATTTGTCCAAAATTACTAAAAAATATACAACTTATACTTGCTAAATGTATAATTTAATAATATCATCAACTAAATTATTTATTTCATTAATATCATTTAAAATTGAAATCGAAATATCTTGCTTATTTGAAAAAGCATCACAACTAGCATGACAAAGTGGATTTTTATTTCTTCTATCGCATAAATCGTTGATAGATTGCCACATGTTACTATCAATTTTTAATTTATTTAAATAAATATCCTTTAATTCATCCTTTGTATAATTAATTTTCTTTTTATTATTTGTAAGTCCCTTAGTTAATTCAATGTTTTTTGTAATGGAGTCAAAATAGTTTTTATTATATGCTTGTGCTTGTAGCACATTTTTATTCTTTATTGAAATGATTTCCAAAAACTTAAAAAAACTTATTGGTGTATCAGCATAAATTAATTTATTAATTTGATTTTCAATTTCAATACTGATTATATTTTTTCGCCAGTCATTTTTATAATACTTTGATATAAATTCAACAATTTCTGAAGAATATGGTTTCATTTTATTCAATAATTTTGGAGATGAAAAATTTCTATATAATAAATACTGTAATGCCATAAAACCATGAGATATTTTCCAATCTTTTTCTTCAGAACAACAATATAATTTAAATAAAAACTTTTTTATCAATTCTTCATTGTGCGTATTTACTATCATTGATACAAAAATTCTTGGATCAACAGATATAATATTAAAATCATTATCAATTATTTTTACTATTTTTTTAATTATTCTTGTTTCTTTAAGCCACTCAATATTTTTATAAATTAAAATATATAATATTTGACTAGCATGATATGTAGAATTGGGATCGTCAAAATACTTATTAACTAACTCTATATATTTTTGATAATTAATACCGCCTTTTTCAGAAAATTTTACTAATTCACTTAAAAAATCAAATAAGTGATTTTTATATTCAATCGGAACACTAGAATTTTCATCATTATCTTCTAATATTGAAAAGTTTTTTAAATCACTAAAAATGTTTTCAGTTTTGTCAAAATTACTTTTCTTTCTATTTATTGAAAGATTATAATCATATATGATGAAAGATTGTCTGAAAAAAATAAAGAATTAAATCCATTAGAATGGACAAAGTTAATGAATAATTACAAGAATATGGCTGAAGAAATTGTCTTAAATGAATATGTTTTTGTGTAAATAATCTTTAAAAAAGAGGAAAAAATTATCAAAATAATTTAATCCTCTTTTTATATTTTTTGAGAGTATGAGAGTAAAAGTCGTGTCTAGCTAGCTAGCTAGCCAGCACTGAATTTATACTCCCGCATAAATTCTACTGTGGGAATTCCCATACCCTTTACTTTTTTTTAACACAAACTCTATATAATCTTTTTTCTAATTTATATCTTGTCATTATTTCTTCATTTAAATATTCGATATCAAAACCTTTAAAGAAAAACTTGATGTCTTTTTCATCAAAAAATCTTTTTAATCTTTTATCCGATGTTTCATATAAATGATGTTCTATTTCATTACCTTGACCAGCACCGTGATTTACATCATTTACTGAATTAACTCGAAAAATTAAGCGTCCTCCAACAGTAAGAATGCGTCTTATTTCATTTAATAATTCAAATGTATCTTTTTCTTTAGTTTCTATATCAAGTCTATGTTTTTCATTTAATGCTTCAATATCTATTTTATGTTGTTTCATTAATTTTTCTATTTCGTGTTTATTATTAGTTTCAAGTGTATTAATTTCATTCTTACATTTCTTAATAGCAATTATTAAACTTCCAACACCAGTAATAAGTGCAGGAACTATTGCTATAAGTAATTGTGTCCACAAATTTGCATTCATTTTATGCCTTCTTTATTTCCATATTAGTAATATTATGATTATCATCGCAAGTAAATAAAATATTGATTTTCTCTGATTCAAAATAATTAATTAAATCATCATCTAACAAATGAGTTATTGCAAATCTTTTTTCATTCTTAGTTAATTCATTTATAGGTAACCAATAAGCATAGTTATCATCTATATCCAATGGGTTACCATTCACTTTATTTGCGATATATGTTTTCATAACAAATTTTTTATTTTTACCTGGATATATAATTTCAACATTTCCAATACATTTTAAATCATTAATATCCATTCCGGTTTCTTCTTTAAA
>OGXX01001427.1_pt1 | contig 24223 bp, 18 predicted proteins | sample 1576301 | NCBI WGS metagenome assembly OGXX01 (sample SAMEA3541469, study PRJEB24748) | human gut metagenome | biome: human gut; feature: human-associated habitat; material: faeces | place: China | collected 2012
CCCTCCGGCCACAGCCGTACTGCGTTCATTATATCATCATTTTCCACGATAACGCCATATTTGCATCCTATAAGCGAAATAAGGGACAGCAGTATTGCCAGCACCGAGATTCCCTTCACCAACTGCACCACATACCACAGCGGAAAGTGCTTCGGTCGAAGCAGCATCGCCAGCGCCAGCGGCAGCCCTACCCCGCCAAAGGCCACGGCCGCCAGCTCCCCATGGCGCAGTCCGCCGCAAAGGACGCTGGCGGCGGCTCCCAGCCGTACCTCCCTTATCCGGCCGCCCAGCAGCAGCGTCACCAGAATGTGTCCGCCCTCATGGAGCGCCGGGTACAGGAGAACCGCCGTGAATAGCCCCAAAAGAAGTAGCATCGCTCCTCGCTTAGCATCCGTCATCCGCCTCACCTCCTACTGCATATTATGAAAAAAGGGACCTGCCTTTATCCCGGCAGGCCCCACTTTCTCCGCAAAAAGCAGGAGGGGACGCTCTGCATCCCCTCCTGCTTTTTGCGCTATGAACTTACACTATAAAAAGAAAGGCCTCCGGCGATTGCCGAAAGCCTTTATGTGGGAGGACTATAAAATAGATTTTTTCGCCTTTTTGGGGTTAGTATTTGTTCCCTTACGAAAAATCTTGAACTTTCAAAGTTGGGTGCGGAGGTGAGCCGCTGTCATTCGGTCAGCGGCTGCACCGATTTAAGTCCGCCTTTGAATATTACAGTAATCTGTTCTTTTGAGTCCACCACTACACATTCGAGCAGTTGGCGGACGATTCGGTCATCGTATTCCATCGGACGGTTTTTTATGCCGTCCAGTATTGTATAGATATCATCGAGTCGGGATTTTGCGTTTTCTCGCCGTTGCTCAGCGTCGGCTATGTTGTCGAGCTGCTGTTGCAGGCGGCTTTTTTCATTCATAAGCCGAGCTACGGTTTCCTCATCAAAGGCTTCGATGGTGTCGGTGGATACCCGGTCGAGCATCTTTTTGAATTCTGCGTCGATCTCGGCGATCCGTATCTGTAGGTCGATGCTGTTATCCTCGCTCTTTTCTCCCGCCAAGCCCATGCCGATGTGCAACTTCAGCGTTTGCAGCACCTCAGTGTTTCGGGCTGCCGTTTTCATGATCGCCGCCATCACAGCCCGTTGCAGTATGCTTTCCTCTACGGAGGGTGAGTTATGACAGTATTTCTTGGCGTATTCAATGCGGTTGATGCATCGCCATACAATTTTCTTTTTGCCGCCTGCCGTCCATGTGCATCGGCGGTAGGCGGACTTGCATTCACCGCAGACGAGCAGTTCTGTCAGAGCGTATTTGCTTGAGTATTTGCCTTGTTCAGTCTTGGCTTTTCGGCTGATCTTGCGTTTGCCGGAGCGCCTTGCGAGTTCTTCCTGAACTCTGCCGAAGGTAGCCGAGTCGATGATGGCAGGGTGACTATTCTCTACATAGTATTTCGGGCGTTCGCCGTTATTTACTCTGACCTTCTTGCTAATGCAGTCGGTAATATAGGTTTTGTTGATGATGGCATCGCCCTTATACTTTTCATTGGAGAGAATGGACTGTATCGTTGAAAACTGCCATTGAGTTTTTCCCGTCGGGCTTTTGATGCCCTTTTCTTCAAGTAGTTCGGCAATTCCTTTTAAGCTGTCGCCTGCGAGGAAGCGGTCATATATAAAGCGGATCGTTTCGGCTTCTTCGGGGACGATTTCGGGTTGTCCGTCCTCGCCCTTGCGGTAGCCGAGGAAGTTCTTGTATCTGAATACTACCTTGCCTTCACGGGCGGCCTGCGCCTTGCCCCATTTAATGTTGGCGCTGATATTTTCCGATTCGCTTTGGGCGATGCTGCCGTAGATGGTGATGTAAAATTCCGCACCGGGCTGATTGCTGTGGATGCCCTGTTCCTCGAAGTACACATCGACACCGAGGTCATTGAGCAGTCGGACATACTTCAAGCAGTCCACCGTGTTCCGCGCGAACCGGGCAATGGATTTCGTGATGATCATGTCGATTTTCCCTTGCTTGCATCGGCGGATCATGCGGTTGAATTCATCTCGGTTTTTCACGCTTGTGCCGGAGATGCCCTTGTCGGCGTAGATACCTTCAAGCGTCCATCCGTTTTCGGAATTGATGCGTTCGGTATAGTGTTCCACCTGATTTTCATAACTGTTGAGCTGTTCCTCCTGCTTAGTGGAAACGCGGCAGTATGCCGCCACCCGCAGGACTCGGTAATGGGTTTTCACGCTCTCTCTGACCGATATTGTCGGTTCGATTATCCGCACCACTCTCTGAGGAGCGACCGTTGTTTGTTGCATGACCTTGCTCCTTTCGTATGATCTGTCCGTTCAGCAGTATGATGTCTGCCGTTTTGTCGGTGTACAGGCGTATTTCGCTGACCGTGCGGTTCAGCCGCTCGGCGATGTCTGCCGTACTGTCAAGTTCGGCCTTCAGCCTTTGTACGGCGTAGCACCCGTTGCCGAGTTCTTTATATTTCCGAGCGAGGCATTTCGTCATTTTGCTTCGTAATACGGTTTTGTCTATTTCCGCCATGTCAAGCATTCGGCTGATCTCGTTGTTCAGGCGTATTACCTCGGCACTCGGTTCGTAGGGCGTTTCGGCAGGCAGTGTGATGCTGTCGGCGGTTACCGTGCCGAGAAGGTCGGCGAGTGCGGTCAGCAGTTCGGCATCGGATATCTCGATCCGCAGACGGCAGGCCGTGTTCTCACAAGTCCAGCGCTCTTGGCATTTGCATCGGCTGTCATGTCGGCGGCGCATTCGGTCACCGCAGCTTGGGCATCGGACGGGGACGGTCAGCTTGAATATGTCCCGTGTTTTGTCCGTGTTCCTTTGGGTGTTGCGCCCATGCTTTGTTTTCTGTATTTTCTCATAGGTCGCTTGGTCGATGATCGGCGGATACACCTCTGTGCCGAGATATTTTGTATTGTCAATGAGATGCTTGAGCCGCCCCTTGTTCCAACCGGTAACGCCGTCCCTGTATTCGATTTTTTCTCTGTTCAGCTGCTCGGCAATGGTCAGCATTGAGGAGCCGTCAAGGTAGGCGGCATATATCCGCTTCAGCACTTTGCTTTCCTGCGGCTCTGTGACGATAACGCCGTTTTTACAGCAGTAGCCGTAAGGCAGGGTTCTGTTTTTCATTCGGTTCTCACCGTCCTTTCTTGGGGATTTGCTCGGTCAGTGCAATGCCGCCGATGAGCTTGAAGGTAAGGTGTTCGCTGCTGTCCACCGTGATGCTCTCGACGATTTCGTCAAACAGCCCGTTGTCAAACTCGACGGTCGGCTCGTATTCATCGAGGATGCCGTTTAAGTCATTGAGAGTGGCGAGTAATTGATCGTCCTCATCCTCGGTGAGCTTTTGCCGCCGTTCGATGCGCAGCTCGGTGAGGCGGTTGCCAATCTCCGAAGTCTGCATGGCGTAATCGGCGGCGTTCATAGCGCCGTTTGTGTGCAGCCGTGCAATGATATGATTCTTTGCACCGAGGTCGGCAATTTCTTTGTCTATCTGCCGTATACGCTCCTGATTGCGGCTTGTGCGGTCCTGCATGGTTTCCATTTGGTGGATCAGCGTACCGAGCAGTTCGGCTCGGTAGGTTTTCAGCTTGATAACTATATCGGTGAATATCTCATATACGATATCCTCACGCACATGGCGGTGCTGACATTCGGTCGCACCGGACGAGCGGCAGGAGCATATCCAATGCGCCTTGCCGTTTACGATCTGATGCCGGAAGGCTCTGCCGCATTCGGGACAGCGCAGCTTTCCGGTCAGCGGATAGGACTTTCTTTTGCATCTTTCCGTTTTCCGTGAGCGCAGCAGGTTCTGCGCCGCCTGAAAGGTTTCTCGGCTGACGATGGCAGGGTTGCTGTTCTCCACATAGTATTGCGGCAGCCGCCCGTCGTTTTTCATTTTCCGAAACGGCAGGGTTTCGGTAGTGTAGCTCTTTTGCAGGAGCGCATCTCCCATATAGCGTTCATTGTTCAACACATAGTTGATGGAACTCGGCAGCCATTTTTCGTAGCCGTGCTTCCGCGGTATGCCGTCCTCATTCAGCATTTTTGCAATGGCAAGCGTTCCGTATCCTTGGAGATATAGGTCGAATATGCGCCGAATGACCGCCGCCTCCGTTTCGTTGATTACGAGCTCGCCGTCCTTGAGGTCGAAGCCGTAAGCCGGACAGGTGCAGTTGAAGTCGCCGGACTGCATCCGCTTTTGATAGCTCCAACGCAAATTCCCCGATATGTTCACACTTTCTTGCTGTGCGGCCATACCGGGGAATGTTACGATCATTTCCATATTCAGTTTTTCGGTGTCGATGCCCTGTTCCTCGAAATACACGCTCACGCCGATCTCTTTGCACATCCGCAGCAGTACGAGCAGCTCCTCGGTGTTCCGTGCCAATCGGGAAACCGATTTGACGATGATGCGGTCGACCTTGCCTTTCCTGCAGTCGGCTATCAGCCGATTCAGCTCGTTCCGCTTTTTCATCTCGGTTCCCGTGATGCCCTCATCGGCATAAATGTCGACAAGCTGATATTCGGGATGCTTCTTGGCATAATCGCTGTAGTAGCGGATCTGTGCGGCGAAGGAGTGGAGCTGGTCGGTAGAGTCACTCGACACCCGGCAGTATGGGGCTAACCGAAGCCGTTCGGCTGTCTGCTTCTTTGTGCTTGTGATTTCAGTAATGTTCATGTCTTTCTCCTTTCCGCAAGGGGTCACCTTGCTGTTATTCGCCTTTTGGCACGACACACCATACCACAATAGTTCGAATACTTCCAGCGGTTTTTTGCAAAAACTTGAGAATTAAGATTTCAGACATAAATCAGATCAGCACCGTAATGTTCGGCACTGATCTGAGTGATTCTTTCGTATTCATCCTCGGTGATGAGTTGCATGGCGAGGAGCATTTTTAATAGGTTTACACTGTAAGCGAATGATGTATTGTTGATGTCGGTTCTTTTATCCATTGAGCAGTTCCTCCAGGTATTTGATGCCGAGGCTCACTACAATTGCACGGTCAACGGCGGCGAGGGTTTTGCCGTCGAGCCTGCCGATGTATTCGCCGAGCCTCGCTTTGTCTATCGTCCTGATTTGTTCGAGCAGGACGGTGGATTCGGTTTTAAGCCCTTTCGCCATGATTTTCACATGGGTGGGCAGAGCCGCTTTTGTCTTTCTGCCTGTGATCGCCGCCACGATGGTGGTGGGGCTGTGCCTGTTGCCGATATCATTCTGTAAAATCAAGGACGGGTGCGTTCCGCCTTGCTCACTGCCGAAGCCTGTACCGAAGTCAACGGCATAGATTTCACCTCGTTTGATCTCTTTCATATTAGCCTCCGTTTTAAGTAAAAGGCGGTCGAGTGCTTTGGGGCAAACGACCGCCTTGGTATTTGTATCAATCGTTTTTGCTTTTGTCCGTATTTGTCCACGACACCCCGAACAAGGGAACGCATCCTCCGGCAATGCATTTTGCCTCATGGGAATCTCACCCCTCCCAGGATCTCTGCGAGGTGCTCTCATTGGTTGCGACGGCTCACGGCGCTTTTTCGTGCCGCTTCAACGCTCGACCTGTGACTGAGCACAAGTATCATTATTGCTTCTGCCTGTCATGGCCTTCGGTGCGGATGCGCCGCCCCGTTCGACTCATAGGTCGTGTGGCTCATCGGCTCTCGCCGACGGCAGAAGGAAGGTAAAGAATGCGCTGTACTATTCGGTTTTCAAAGAACGGGCGGAGGCTATTGAGAAAGCCCCCTCACTTTTTCAGCCGAAAAAGTGAGGGGGCTACAACCAAATTTTTTAATTTCTAAAAGTTTTTTGAGTTTCGCACGGATCTTTGCGATTTTCTTGCTGATTGCCTGCTGTGAAACGCCGTAGCGCTCGGCAAGCTCCGTCTGCGGAACTTCGTCATAGAAATGTGCAACAATCAGAGCCTTTTCATCCTCCGGCAGAGCGTCCACCGTTTTTCGCAGCTTGTCCAACAATTGCTGATGGACAAGCGTATCGCACACATCCGGCAGCCCAGCAATCAGAATTTCCTCGCCATTGAACTCATCACTGTTCAAGGCGTCATACGAAACATCGCCGTTATCCCTGCGCTGCTCGTCGAGATATTTCTGTCGCCGTTTGTTGCGGTAGAATTCAATGTATTCCTTTTCACTCACCTCCATGATCATGCTGTGCAGGCCGATGAATTTCTTTTCTCGGTAGCCTGCATCGGCTTCTTTCCGAAATTCATGCTCCGCGGGAGTAATTTCCCGATAGCTGCCGTCGGCTATAATAAAAACCTTTTTAGGGTTCAGTTTTTTCAAGTTTATGTACCTCCGTTCAATCGTTTTTTGTTAGGTCAAAAACGATTGATACGGAGGGCTTCGACAGCCTACCGCAAACTTCGACAGTACGCCGCCGTTTATACAAACGCAGAAAGCCAAGCCACTTTGATATTCCGAAATAACAGATTTATCGTTGGTCTTTTGCAGATATCGTATGGAATTCTGTTGACCGCAGAGGTCAAAAAAATATAGGTGTCTGTGTGTTTGCGCAAAGACAGCCTTTGCTATTTCAACACCTGTTTCTTTCCTGTATTCTTTTTCATTCTTTCACCTTGTCGCTTGAAAACGGCAGGGCGCCGCTTTTTATGGCACTGCGTTGTGTTGAGCTTCGTCGATTGATTCTGCAAGGCTAAACATCGCGGTCACCTCCTGTTACGGTATTCGGGAAAACAAAAAAGCGACTGCGCTATGCTTTAAGGCATAGTACAGCCGCATGAGGGCGTGCATATAAAAACCGTTTTGTTAAGACGGTCTTGAGTGTTGCGTTTCGCTTATGTACATGATTGTTAGGGGCTTCTCCTTGTTTTCATAATTACCTCGCTGTATTTGGTATCTGTTGATATCCGTGTGTCCGCTGCCGGGGCAAAAGTGAAGAGTGCATAAGTGTGATATACGCAGTATACATGGAATCCGGCAAAAAATTGTTGGGTTATGCCCGAGAAATTGCTTGTTTCTCAAAAACAGTCGTCAAGGAAAGAAATACGGCACAGCGGTTTTTATGCCCTCTGTGCCGTAATTGTGATGTTTCCGTGATGGATCGTTAATTGTTACTTATCTTTGATTATTTGGCGGAATGCCTTTTCCTTTTATCAAATACCGTTACACCTGTCAGAACACCGCCGCTGATAGCCGGAGGTCTTGCATCCTTTTAAATTCGAACAATCATCCGAATTAAATAAGTTTTTTCTTCCTTACAATCGCCGCAACAAGCGAAACAATATTCCAAAGAAGAGACACTCCGGAAAGAGAAACTGCTGCGGTTGCAAGAGGCTTGGAAACACTGACTTTATCGCTGATCGCGGAAATGTTGCCGGCGTTCAGCGTTGTGTTGTCGGTCAGGGTTATTATCAGGTCTCCACCGTCGTCAATGCGGCATCCTTTAATACCGAGACCGTCTTTTCCGTCCTTGCCATCTTTGCCATCTTTACCATTGACACCATCTTTCCCGTCCGTTCCGACGATTTTTCCGAGATTGGTTATAACTCCGTCGGTAAAGGTGAGGATAAGATTACCGTCTGCGTCGATATGAGCGGACTTGATTCCGGTACCGTTAATGCCGTTGGTTCCTGCAGTACCGGCTTCGCCCTTTGCACCGACTACTTTCCCGAGGTTATGCACAGTGTCGTCGGTAAGGGTGATGATTAGATTGCCGTTTTCATCGATTTCGGTGGTTTTTACACCGACTCCGACATTGCCCGTATCGCCCTTGTCACCTTTATCTCCGGTCACCCGTCCGGCATTGTGTACGGTCTCATCGGTAAGAGTGATAATCAAATTGCCGCTTTCATCAATCATAACGGATTTAACACCAACGCCATTCACGCCCTGTTCGCCTTTATCTCCGACTACCTTTCCGAGATTATGCACGGTATTGTCTGTGAGAGTTATGACCAGATTTCCGTTTTTGTCAATCACAGCGGATTTAACTCCTACTCCTGCGGCACCGGGAGCACCTGTTTCGCCCGGGGCACCCTTATCTCCGATCACTTTCCCGAGGTTATGCACGCTGTTGTCTGTAAGTGTTATGACCAGATTTCCGTTTTCATCAATTGCGACGGATTTAACTCCTACTCCTGCGGCACCGGGAACACCTTGTTCGCCCTGACTTCCGTTATCTCCGGTGACCTTTCCGAGGTTTAACACCGTGTCGTCGGTAAGAGTAATAATGAGGTTTCCGCTTTCGTCAATAATTGCTGATTTGATTCCGATGCCGGTATCACCCTTGTCGCCTTTTACATTTTCAACGATTACGGAAAGAAGGGTGTCTCCGTCCACCGTAAAGGAAACTTCGGTCTTGTTGGTTTCGGGACTGAATTCGCCGCCGATGTACCAGCCTTTGAGGATATATGACGGCTCAAGCACGATACTCGCAACAAGAATTGTGCCTTCACGAATTTTACTGCCGCTTGTGATTTTTTCATTTTTGCTGCGCACTGTCAGCACACAGCCCTCAATCATTGTCGGGAAGGTGACGGTGTATTCCGGAATTTCCTCTACCGCCACACGGATATGCGTTTCCATCTTGATTCTGCCGGTCTTGTAGGTATAGCTCCCGTCGCCGTTATCGGACCAGCTCTCTGTGTCGGCAAGACGGTATCCATCCTTCGGCTTGACGGTTACGGTGATTTCATCGCCGAAATTGACCTTTTGACCGCTTTCAAAATCCGATGTCCCGTTTTTAACGGTAATTTCGGCGTTCTTATTCGGCATATCAACTGTGACCGTATATTTTTCGATCTCCGTAAAGTATACCTTGATATCGGTTTGGGTATCAACGATGAGCTCATACTCGTACATATCGTAAAGCCTGTTATCTGTTATTACCGTGTCGGGAATTCCGTTTTTGGTGATAACGAGCTTTTGCACCCTATAGCCTTCTGCCGCCTGAGCGATGAAGTTGATTTTCGTTCCCACGGGAACAGCGGTACCGGACTGATAGGTCTGCTTTGTTGCCGCCATACCGGTTTCGTTGCCGCTTGCAACGGAATAGGTCAGCTTCACGGGTCTGTCGGTTTCGGAAACTCTTTCAAATTCCGCTTCGACGGTGTATCTTGTTGAGCCAAGGGTAAGCGTGTAGGTATTTGAGCCTGCCGCGTTAACAATATCCGTATTGTTTTCGGCATCGGTTATTCTCCACGACTTCAGTGTATAGCCGTTTTGCGGAACGGCGGTAAATGTTACATCGCCGGTCACCGTGCCGCCCGGAGCAGGCAGACCTGTTTCACCGACCTTTGCGGTAACTGTTCCGAGAAGGTCTTCGCCGTTCTTATATTCGCCGACAAAGATGACCTCAGCCGAATCGAATGTTTTTCGTGTGGATACGAATATGTTAGCTTCGCCGCCCAGTGCAAACGCGCACTCTATGTTGCCGTTGCGGTCGGGTCTGAATACAGTCTCTTCTCCGCCGTTATCAAGAGTCAGCGACACAAGTTCAAAGTGCCGGTTCTTTGGCGAAACTCTGATTTTAATAATATCGTTTTCATTGATCTCATCGCCCGATTTAATATTAACATTGCCGAGGTGCCGCACACTGATATCGGCGGCTTTCTCGTTGTCGATTTTATAGTTGACCTTATAGTCTCTCTTTGCTGTTGTTATGGTTGCAGAGTTTGACCAGGCACTTTCCTTATCCTTTCCGTCTACCTTGCAAACGGTTGTAAGCACATATTCGTACTCTGTATTGGTTTTAAGTCCGGAAATGTCATAAGAGGTCGTGCCGACAGGAATAAGATTTGAAATCCTGTTATATTCACCGTTTTCAACTTGATAAAGATAGTAGCCCTCCGCATCCGGCCAGCCGGGAGTTTTATCGGGCTGCGACCAAGTAAGGCGTATCTCGTCTTCGTCAAGCAGTTCTGCCTCAAGGTCGACCACTGCCGGTGAAGGAGCACTGAGATTTGTCAAGTTATAGCCTATAAAGATGGTCTTGTTGTTTTCATCGCCGTAAAGGTGTCGGAACCACTGACCGAGCGTCCAGTCAAAGGTGTATTGCGTGTATACATTTGCAGGGATTCCGTTTGAGGCAAGATCCGGACCGTCGATATCATTGACCACGCCGGTACAGCCTTCGGACGATGTCGTTGTGGTGGATACGCCCGAACCGTTGCTGTAGCTCAGACTGGTTTCAAAACCAACATCATGCGAGAATAGTATACCATCGCCGAATACACCGAAGCTGATGGAGAAGTTGAAATAAAAACCGTGCGACATTTCTTCGGAAACGGATTTTATATTGCTTTTTTGCCACGAAACCTCGTTAAGACCGCCGTTATGTCCGAGTCGAATGGCGAGCTGACTGAGCTGCTCTGCACCCAAATTGCTGTAAACGCCCCAGCCGAGCTGATTGTACATAAACGGGTTGCCCTCGTTTCCGTCAAGCCAGTTTGCCGCTTTATCTATTTTTACCAAGGGATAATAGTATTTTTTATCTTTGTCCGTTTTATCCGATTCCCTTATGACGGCATGATAGTTCTTGTTATTCATATAACCGTTATACTCATCAACAAAGCCGTTGTAGTCGTCAACGCTCAGCTGCTGATATACCGGCTGCTGCGGAATGGAAAGCGTTATGGCGGTATCTCCCGACCATTTGCCGTTTTCGTCCAGTATCTCATAGGCGTAGATAAATACAGGCGTTCTGGACACAAGCACCGTGTTGTACGCCCGTGCCTTAACCGTCAGGGAATATTCCTTCTGCAGAGCCGTGGAATAGGTTTTGCTCCATTCAAGCGAGTAGCCTGCCGAGATGTTCACCTCAACGGGGGCGAGAAGCCCTCCGTAAGAGTAAGACATTCCGACGCTGAAGGAAACATTGTTCGATGAGGACTGCTCCAACTCGAAACTCTCTGTGATTGTATATGCGGTTTCGTTTTCGCCGGAGTCACTCAGCGCGGAGAAATACGGCGCAGCCTGTATGACTGCCTTGACCTCCGGGTCGCTGTAGGCATAGCTTACGCCCTTATATTTGGCTATAACACCGTCCTGGTTTCTGTCGCAGGCGGTGAGAAGTACCTGAGCCGTACAGCCGTAGTAATCACCGTACGCTTGGTTCGGACTCCAGTATGACAATGTCAGGTCAAAGCCGTTTGCCGCCTCATAGCTGTCGCTTGTATCCGGATAGGTTGCGGAAATCATACCCTTGCTGAAGGAATATTTATCCTCGTTACCGGTTTCGGCAGAGGTTACAAACACAATCTGCTCACGTCCTGCATTGTTGCCGTCAAAGTTTCCGACGGCAACCGAGCGGAAGAATTCTGTCTTACCGCCGATCTCGCCCTCAAACCAGAAGTTGTTTGTGCTGCCGTTTGAGTTTGTGCGGAAAGAATATTCGTTTGAAGTGAGCTTGTAAAGTTCTCCGGTCTGGGCATTATAGTTGTACAGCGTGCCGTTGATAAAGACGAAATCTGCGGCGCTCGCACCGTTAAAAGCAACAGCCTCTACCGCTAAAGGCGAAACAACTTCTTTAGTTCTGGAACCGGCCTTCGTCCAACCGTTGGAAGCCATCACCTTATATTCGGATTGTACAAAGCCTCTGTTTCCGTTATTAAGGAGCGTTGTATATGCAATTTCGGATGAAGAAGTCGATGCAACAGACAAAGTGATACCAGCGACACTGGCACGTAAGCCCGCAACAAGGATATCTTCATATCCGTCGTTGTTGAAGTCTCCTGCCGTGATGCTGCAGGCGTTCATGCTGTTACTATTAAAAACAACATCATTTTGGGAAAAATTTTGGAGTTCTCCCTCCGGGCAAACATAGAATTTTTCATCGGCGTCGCCGTCCACAAACGAGGAGCGTCCGCCGGAAGAACTACCGCCGGCTTTTCCATATTTAATTTTTACCTGAGGACGATATAGATTCAAATTGCGACTGTTTACATTGTTTATGAAGAAATAGGACAGCACGGCGATGTCATCGATTTGGTCGCCGTTAAAATCGCCCACCACCATGTCTACGCCCAGCTTATGAAATCGGTTGTCAAAGGTTTGGCCAGAGTTTCCGTACATGCTGTCACCATTTGCCCCTGGGTCCGTGGGACTTCCAACACCGGTGTGATATAATTTTTTGTAGGAGTCATGAAGCATATCATTGCCGAAGCCGAGTTTTTTGCCTTCTCCCATAATGCTTGTGTTATTTAATAATACAAAGCCGTTGTTGCCGATAAAGGAATATTCATACAGAAAGCAGCCGACAAAAGGTTCGTAATCAAAAGTCTGCATCAAACCTGTCGAGCGTTTTGTGTGCGGAACATAGATGATCAGCGTGTCCTTGCCGTCTCCGTCAAAGTCGCCTGCGGTAATGTTCAGATAGGCGTTGGTTTCAAGGTTTAGAGCACGAATAAGGCCGCTTTTGTCAAACATCCAGTTCATTTCGCCGACCCACTGTTTGCCTTTATATTCTCCCGTTCTTGTATCATATATATGAAGATAGACCTGCTTATCCGACTTATCAAGACCTACATAGGCAACATGGTCTCTCCTGCCTGAGCCGAACGGGTCAAAGGAAACGGACTGGACAAACGCATAGTACGTCTGAAGCGCACTGATGTCCATATTGGGCAGAGAGGCATCGGAAGCGGTTCCTTTTTTGGAAATAAAGTTCTTGAGAGACTCCGGGGTTCCTACATCCGCAATTTTGCCTGTTGCGGATGTGCCGTATGTCTCAAAATAAAGCAGTTCGTTTTTTTCAACCATTGCAAAGGGACGGCCGACATCATACCCGTAAGGGTTGGTTGTATTGTCAAAGCCAGCGGGTTTTGTGTTTTTCATCAGAGTATTAGCGGCATCCGATGAAAACTGCGGCTCACTCGGGTCGGCGGCAAAGACCGACAAGGGCAGACATACTGCGATCATTATGACCGACAGCAGCGCGCATAGCGAGCGCTTCAGAATGAGTTTTTTGTACATAGAGAGTCCTCCTTTTCTTTTCACGGGGGAAAGATTGTTTTCGGGCGGGGATTTGTCGCAGCAAATCATAAAGTATTCTGTTATACTTCCTCCCTTACATTATATCAAATTATGTCGGCCTTTGTCGTGTCGTTTACGCTGTATATCGGTTGTTTACGCTGTAAACGGGGTGAAACGTGAAATATCTCTTGCAAAACGAGAAAAAAGCCAGTAAAATAATGATGAAAAGTTCGGCGCTCCGAGTTATGAAGTTGAATGGAAAGGAATGATATTTCGAATATGAAACGCTGCCTGCAGGTTGTTTGTACTGCCGTTTTTATACTGCTTTGTTTGGGGACAATGTGTTTTCTGCAGTTTTTTATTAAGACGGATATGTCGATTCGCTATATTGATTGGCAGTCTTCTGTCAAAATTGAGACAGACGGCTCCGAAAGTTCGTTGGATTATACCGTTGTGCCTCAAACAGGGGAGAGTTTTCGGCTTGAAACTGTTTTTCCGCCGACAGAGGAAAACGGGAATCTGGTGTTTGAAACGGCAGGGTTGGAGCTTGCGGTTTGTATCAACGGAGTTGAGGTATGGCACTCTTCGTCCGCTGTCCCTGCAGGGGCAGCGGGACAGACACAGGCAGTAATTCCTATGCCGAGAAATGAAGAATGCCATGTCACAATGACATGTGTAGTTAAAAGTACAACCAGCTTGGTGTTTCCTCCGGCTGCTCGCTTTGTACCAGTAGAATACGATGCGACTGAGAGCTATGCATATGCTAATTTTTACGGAATTCCCGCCGGCGTAACCGCAGCGATTTCACTTCTTGTGGCTGGTATATTTCTTTTGGGAGTTGCACACAAAAAGCCCGACTGGAGTCTGATTCCGCTGCTTCTTGCGGCTGCCGGTCTTACGGCACAGTGGATTACAAAGGGAATGGGCTATTTCTTCCTGAATAACCGGTTGGTCGATTTTCTTATCCGCCGGGAGGTTGGCTTCTTCTTTATACTGTTACTGATTCTCTTTCTTGCAATGAACCGACAGCGGAAATTTTGGAAGTATTTTGGACTCACTGCGGCGGTCAGCTTTACTACACTGTTGATTGCTTTCGGAATATCTGCCGCCGTAAATGGGTATCTTGCAGGATATATCGTGCAGATGTTCCGTGATACAGTTGAGCTTGGGCATTATGGGGAACTTTTGTATTGGATTACCGTTTGGCTGACTGCTGTTTGTGCTGTAATTTCTACATATGCAGTGATGTGCGCCTTTGTCACGCAGCGAACGGAAACACAGGCGCTCCGCCTGCACAATCAGCTGATTCTGGACGGATATCGTGCCATCGAAAGCAAAATGAGGGCAAGTGAGGCAATCAGGCATGAGGAAAGACACAGAATTGTTGCCTTGGAGTCGGCTTACAAAAAGGGAGACTATGAAACTCTGGGTAAAATGCTGCAGGATATGAGAGGACAGTGCGAGCACCTGGCGCAAACACACTTTTCCAAAAATTTCGTTGTCAATGCTATTTTGCAGGATGCTGCCTACAGAGCGGCACGGGCGGGAATATCATTTGATGCCACTGCTTCGGTGTCCGCAGAGATTCCGATTTCCGAAAATGAACTGTGCGCGCTGCTTATGAATATGTTGGATAATGCTATAGAGGCGGCCTCGCGCTGCACGGAAAAAAGCTTTATCCGATTCAAGGCAGAGGAACGAAACGGTTTTCTCGCCGTAAAATGTGAGAATTCGTTTATTGAAGAGCCAAAACAGGATAAGAACGGGCAGTATATTTCTACAAAGGATGAAAAGGAAAGTCATGGCTTTGGATTAAAGCTTATGAACGCTGTCGCAGAGAAATATCACAGTATGCTGGATATTTTCATTTCGGATGAAAATGTTTTTACTGTTCAGACCGCTTTAAGAATTCCGAAAAAATAATAAAATCAGCGGGTGTCATTTTCAAATGAATGACACCCGCTGATTTTATTGATTTATATATCGTATAAATGCGCTTTGAAAGGCTTTATAGTATGTACGCCCCACAGGAAGCATATCACCATTTCGAAGCGTTAGGTCCGTCCGTCCGATTTCCTTTACTCTGCTCAGATTCACCAGAAAGCTGTTATGACAACGTGAAAAATGGCCTTTTGGAAGCTGTTTTTCAAACTCGGTAAGAGAAAGATAATAGGTGTTGCTGTTTCCGGAACTTTGATGAATGATTATGTTGTGGTTATAACTTTCTACATATCGTATTTCCGACACGGAGAAATGCAGTATCTTATTACCGATGCTAAGCGTGACTGCTTTGGGTAAGTAATTCAATTTAAGATCCGTACGGATTGCATTTGCCAGTGCTTCCCGGCAAATCGGTTTAAGAAGAAAATGAATGGGCTGTACATCATAGCCCTCGGAAAGATAATTGTCGCATGCGGTCACAAATATAATTGAAATACGGTCGTCCTTGCTTCGCAGAGAACGCGCCAGCTCCAGTCCCGTCATGCCGTTCATCTGAATATCCAAGATAAGCAGATTGAACGGTTTCTCGACATCAGAATTCATCCTTTTCTCAAGTTCCGCGGCAGAGGGAAAAGCTGTTATCGCATACGGAATACTTTCTCCGTCCAGCAGCTCCCTGCAGAAAGAATGCAATTGTTCTCTCATGACCGGATCGTCGTCACAAACGGCTATTCGGTATGTGTTCATTTTCTCACCCGCAATCACATGCACTTTAATACATTATATCATAAAACCGATCGGAAAACAACCTTAAAAGATTTACAAAAAAGCGAACTTTCAATAAGTTCCGCCTCCGTTTTTATCTTCTTACGTTTCAAAAAAATTTTGGACCGATTGATAATACTCCGTTTTGCGAAGTTTTAATATAGCTTTTGCTTCAAGCTGTCGCACCCGTTCTCGTGTAACGCCGAGTTCTCGTACGATTTCTGCAAAGGTTGACTTTTTCTCTCCGGCAAAGCCATACCGCATATTGATGATTTTCCGTTCCCGTTCGCCGAGGACGCTCATCATTTTTTCAAACTGAAAGCGGAACTCTTTCAGTTGACAGGCCTTGTCCGGATCTGTTTCCGATGTCTCGTCGGCTATGAAATCCATCAGCCGTGTTTCACGGTCATTATCAAGCGTCATTTCAAGAGATAACGGCTCCTGGATCAATGTCAGCATGTCCTTGACCTTGGATAACGCAATACCGGTGTTGATGGAAAGTTCACTTGCCGTTGCTTCACGGCCGTGTTCCTGATAAAACTGATTTCGGACTCGGTTCAGCGCCGTGACATTGGATACGATGTAGTTCGGGATGCGGATCATTTTGCCTTGTTCGGACAGTGCCTTGCGGATGCCGAACTTGATCCACCAGGTAGCATAAGTGGAGAAACGAAAGTTTAGGGAAGGGTCAAATTTTTCTACGGCGCGGATAAGCCCGATGTTGCCTTCCTGAATGAGATCGAGGAAGGGAACGCCGTAGTTTCTGTAATGCTTTGCAATGTTGATAACAAGACGCAGATTGGCTTCGATCAGTTTTTCTCTTGCACGCGGATCTCCGTCCCGCATACGGTAAGCCAATGCGAACATCTCATCCTTTGTGAGCGTCGGCAATTGTCTTATTTCGTGAAAATAAGCTTTTGTCGGGTCAACCGGAATGGATTGCCCTTTCGGTTCCGTTTCTGAACTGTTCTTGCCCGTTTCTTCTTCAATTAGTTCGTCTTCATCGGACTCGATCAGGTCAATATTGGCAGCTCTGATTTTCTGCAAAATTTCTTCTACTTTTTCATTGCTCAGGTCGTAATCCGATTGGACACGCTTGATTTCGTCCATAGGAATAAAACCGTCAATTTTTCCGTTTCGAAGTATTTCGCTGATGATGCTGCGCATATCAACGCTGTCGGTCATTGCAACGCCTCCTTTATCTGATATGTGCAATCTCATTATAAAACAACAAATTGAAAAAGTCAAGCGATTGAAAGCAAAAAACGGACTAATTTCGCAAACATTTTATATTTAATATCGGAACAAATCGTTTTGAGAGTGAAATTATAAGAGCAAAAACGCAGAAGCGAATATTGACAAATGCTTTGCAAGGTGATATAATAATATCGGCGTTTCGGGGAGGTGCTGTATGAGCAATAATAGCGATTTGGTTGCGGAGAAATTGCAACCAAACAGTGAGATAGATAAATGGTATCCGATTGGAGAAAACTTCTGGCTGAGGCGCACAACTGATCATAATTATTTGTGCGTACAGGTGTTTCCGTTTATGGCGCATTCTTTTCTATGCTATCTCCATGTGTTGGATATTACGGAATTCGAAAAGAAATCTGCCGAAAGATACCGGCTGAATGTAGAATATATACCGGAAGAGCTTCCGGATGATATTCGATATATGTATCCGATTGCATTCTCGCAGGATACAGAAAAGGCAAGGGAAATGTTTGCAGCACCTACTGCCAATGAAAAAAATGAATGGCTTTACAAAATGGGGATTGAGGTGTGAAGTAATGATATATGCCTGCGATAGTTGCAGGTTTATCTTTGAGTGGATCGGTCAAATAGACAGATGCCCGGATTGCGGAAAGAAAAATATACGGGAAGCCGACGAAGAAGAGAAACAAGAATACAGCAACTATCAAAAAGAAAAGAATAAGCATTCTCTATGACAAAAGTGCGTTTCGGACTGGACACCGAAATGCGCTTTTGTCCTTTTTACAGCAGCTATATTATTTACTTGCTTTTTTATACGGTGTCGGTTAGATTAACTCAAAACCAAAAAAGGGAGTTGATCAGATGGCATCACTTGACGATGTGTTAAAAGAAGTGTTGGAAAGAGACTTTGAAAAGGAATATGTTGAAAAGGTTGTAAATCTCGCAGAAACCTCCGACGAAAAAGAGAAGAAAGACACTGACCGAGAGGTACAAGAGGATACGGGAGACGCTTATGCCGGACCGGGAGATTTTGTCCAGAACAGCGTCGGTAGAGGAGCGGTTGAGAGCTTTATCAAAAACGGTATTTACGAGAAATACGGGATTGACGGTAAGGCAATGAAAAGATTTGCAAAAATGACGCCTACCGAGATGCTCTCGGATTTTGGGAAAACGGTCGGAGAACTCGGCAAAATCCGCAGTGAATATCAAAGCGGAAAGATGACCGCTGAGGGATACAAAGCCGCAATGAGCCGGACGCGTGGCGAAATCGTCGGTAAAATGCTTGAAATAGGCAGTTCCCGTAAAAGCATCTTGGAGGATGTGTTTTTGCGTTCCGTTGGAATAGGTCCGGAGAGCAGGAGCATACATTCTTTTAAGGATCTCATTGACGCATTCCGTGAGGAAAAGGATGAGCCCGTGGATAAAGAAAGTTCTCCCGATATTGATACGGTTGAGGTCGAGCATAACGAAACGGATATAACCCCCGATGCGGAGAATTCACCGGATATTGAGAACCCGGATGCGGAATTGGCAGAGGCAGAGGCGGATGCAGAGACCGAAATAGATAAACCCGATACGGAAGAACCGGAACAGGCTCGGGAAAAGGAATCGGAAACAGATAGGGCAGAAGAACAGACGGAGAATGAGGATGGGGCCTACGCAGACGCCGTCCAGGAGCCGACGGTCGATAAGCAAACGCTGAAAATGAAGACAGAGAGGAATTGAAGCCCGAGGAGCAGGAAGCGGAATTGACGGAAAATGATACGGATACAGATGTCGAGGCACCGGATGACTCTGAGCTGGAGCCTTTGGAAGAGTCGGAGGCGGATAATCAGGCTTCTGACGGGGAAGAACAGCCGGAGGAAGAGGATGAAGAATACGAAGATAAAGAAGTCGGCGGGAATGACGCTACCGAAAATGATATGTCGGATGAACCGACGGACAAATTACCCGACGATGTTCCGGAAGCAGAAAGCGATACCGAAGAAGAAAATCATGAGCCCGAGATTGATGCGGAAAACAAAGACGATGACGATGAGCCGGAAATTGAAATTAACGTCGGCAATGACGACAAAGATACCGATGAAACGAAACAGGGCGACAGCGAGGGCTTTGAGGAAAATGTCGGTGAGGATAAAAAGCAGGATTCAAAATCGGACGCCATAGAAAATGAAGAAGACGATGACGATTCCAACAAGGAAACCGAGGCGGATACGGATAAAAGTGAAGCAGGTGAGGAGTCCGAAATAAAAGAATCTGTCGATATCGATGATACTGCGGAGCATGACATAGATGCCGATGATATGGACTACGATACTGTTTCCGCCGATGACGATGAGCCGGAAATCAATGAACCTGATGCCGAGGACACGGATGAGCCGGAAACGCATACCGACTCTGATTTGGACAGTGAAGAAGTGGAACTCGGGGACGCGGGAGATACTGCTGACAACGGCGACATTTCAGACGATTTTGAAATGGACAATGAACCCGAAATAGACACCGAGGTTGAATCAGTACCCGATGAGGTGCTGGATTTTGATAATATTCCGGACGCACAGGAGTTCGAAAATATGGTGAACGACGATGTTCAGGATATGGCGGACTATGCCGCGCAGTATGAGGGTGCCAAAGAGGATATAGGAGATATTGAGGATTACGGAGATACTGAAATTGACGTCGACGCAGATTTCGGCGATGTAGATGTCGTGGAAGAACCAATTGAGCCGGAAATGAATGTTGAGGCGGATATTGATATTTCCGAAATTGCCGATATTGCCGAGGGTGCGGAGGAAGCCGCCGAGCTGATCGCTGCACTGCTTTGATATAATTTACTTGCGTTTGAAAGTGCCTCCTGCTAATTTACTGTTGTAAGTTCAGTAAATTAGTAAGGAGGCATTTATTGTGAAGATCAAAGGCAGAGTCAGCCGCATTTTTCATCGTATGGACAGTGGATTCAAGATCATAGCGCTTGAAGTAACAAAGAACAGTGCCGTCCCGGAAAAATACCGAAATCCGGATTATCCGACGAGCATTACCATCGTAGGGAACCTGATGAATGTGGAAGAGGAATATGTTGTGGAAATCGTCGGAGAATGGGAGTACAGAGAAAATGGGCGATATTGGCCGTGGCAGTTTAAGGTTGAAAAATATACAGTGTGCGATTTTGAAACACCATGTATTCTTACAGACATCATTGCCCGTATCAACGGGTTCGGTAAGGCTCGCGCAAAGAGTCTTGTGGAAACCTACGGCATAGGCATTGTGCAGATAATCGAAAATGAGCCGCAGCGCCTTCGTGCATGGGAAACAAAGCAGGGCGAAATGGAAGCACTCAGCGTCGGATTGAAAAAATATCGTGCAGCCGCCGATCTGAAAGCGTTTCTTTCCAAATACGATATTGAAGAAGCGGTTGTTGATGCGGTATATGAGCGATACGGAATGTCGGCGGTCGAAGCAATTCGGCAGGAACCGTATGTGCTGTGCAAGAATAAACATGCTTCATTTATAGTCGCCGATAAAATTGCAAAAGATTTGAATTTCAGCGCAGATAATCCGGCACGGGTAGATACGGCGCTTTTGTATGTGCTTACCGATTATGCCGGAAGCAAAGGACATACATTTCTGATGTTTAATCGGTTGCCGGAGGATTGCAATTCCTTTTTAAAAGAAAACGGCGAGATCAAAGGTTCGCTCAGTAAACGGCATATTGAAACTGCAGTATCCAGATGTCTTGCAAGCGGCCGAATCATAATCGAAGGGGAGCGTGTCTATTCGCAGAAACGGTATGAAAGCGAAACAGTAGTTGCCGATATTCTGCGTTCTCGGGCAGGTGCAAAGTCAAAGTATGCTGCCGTATCAAAAGAGAATATTGAAGCGTGCATTTCTGAAATTCAGGAAGAGCTTGAAGTGGAATTGGATCCGCTGCAGCGTGAGGCTGTTGAAATGGCATTGTACAATCAGGTGTCTGTATTGACCGGCGGAGCAGGCTGCGGAAAAACCACAACTCTGCGGTTTATTATCGGTGTGATGGAAAAATTATCGAAGCTGCACCGATTTGCCGGTTGTGATATTGCTCTTGCCGCGCCTACGGGTATGGCTGCCAAGAGAATGATGGCGGCGACGGGGAAAGAGGCTAAGACAATTCATAAGCTGATAGAGTACAATCCGGCACTTCCTGCGCTTACGCTGAATGAAGACAACCCGCTGCCGTATGATTTTGTAATTGTAGATGAGCTGTCTATGGTTGATGTTGATACAATGGCAATGCTGTTGCGCGCAACGCGCAGGGATACGCAGCTTCTGTTCTTGGGAGATGTTAACCAGCTGCCGTCCATTGGTCCGGGAGAGGTGCTTCATGACATCATAAACAGCGGAATCTTTCCGGTCACGGCGCTGAAACGCTCCTTTCGGCACGGTTCCCGCAGGACTATTTTGGACAATGCCAATCGGGTGCTGGAAGGGAATACCGAGCTTGATTTCGGGCATTCCGACTGTTTGTTTTATGATGTTCCCGATTCTTCCGAAGACAAGAATTGCAGACGGCTTAGAAAAATGCTGTTGAAGGTCTATTATGAGGAATACGCGGCTTGCGGCAGACGGGCTGAAAAAGTTCAGGTCTTGTCTCCTATGCGAATCAAGACGCTTGTTTCCGTTGACCAGATCAATCCCTGCCTGCAGGATACAGTAAATGCATTGGTCGATGAAAATGATGAAGTTCGCTTCGGACCGCATCGTTTTCGTAAAAACGATCGTGTGATGCAGGTTTCGAACAATTACGATAAGAACATCTATAACGGAGACAAAGGCATCGTAAAAATGGTATCCGGCAAAACCGGGAGATTGCTGGTGGATTATGACGGCGTTCCCGTGGAATATGGGAAAAAGGAGTTTGACCAACTCAAACACAGCTTTGCAATAACCGTGCACAAATCGCAGGGCGACCAGTTTCCCATTGTGATCATACCAATTACAAATTATCATTCTGTGTTGCTGAACAGGAATTTGCTTTACACGGCAATGACCAGGGCGAAACACAAACTGATATTTGTAGGCGACAGGGAAGCACTTGAATACGCAGTCAGAAATCTCCAAGGCTTAAAAAGGAATACGGCTCTTTGTGAAAGGTTAAAGAAAACAGAACAAAAAGCAGCATAGAGAAAGCGTCGCTTCGGCGGCGCTTTCTCGCATTCAGACATAAAAACTTTGCAGTAGATCCTCTTGACATTTTCCAAAAATCGGCGTATAATAAACTCGTAAGTTAGTAACTTATGAGTTTGCGAAGAGGTGTTTTTATGTTTTATTGCAGAGAAAAAGAACTCAGTGATATGAATAAGCGTTACGCAAAGGATAAGTTTGAATGTCTCGTTGTTTACGGTCGGCGTCGTGTCGGTAAGACGGCATTGATCAACGAATTTTGCAAAGACAAGTCTACGGTGTTCTTTTCAGCTTTGAATGCCACATCACAAGAGAATCTGGAGGCACTTTCCAAGGCAATCTATGAGAAAGAACATCCCGGTGCGGAAGCAGCACCTGTGTACCCGAGCTTTGACGCGGCATTCGCAGAAATCACACGAATGGCTGAAAAAGAGAGACTGGTATTTGTGATTGATGAGTACCCGTATCTCGCAAGAGCAAATAAGTCGATTTCTTCCCGTTTGCAGCATATTATCGACCACACATGGAAAGATGGGAATCTGTTTCTGGTTCTTTGCGGTTCTTCCATGAGTTTTATGGAATATCAGGTGCTGGGCTATGAAAGTCCGCTGTATGGCAGACGAACGGGACAATATAAGATTCAGGCGCTGACCTATAAGGAAATGACGGTTTTCAACCCCGATTTGACGAATGAGGATCAGGCACTTGTTTACGGTGTAACGGGCGGTATTCCGCACTATATCAATAAGCTGGACATCGAGGGTGATGTTGATACTGCGCTGAAAGAAAATCTCTTTAATACTTCCAGCTATCTTTATGAGGAGCCGGGAAATCTTTTAAAGCAGGAGCTTCGTGAGCCGGCGATCTATAACTCTGTGATTGCGGCAATTGCCGGCGGAGCGTCCAAAGCCAATGAAATTGCGACCAAGGTTGGTGTTGAATCGGCTGTTTGCGCAAAATATCTCAAAGTCCTGCTTGACCTCGGAATCTTGAAAAGAAACTCCGATTACAGAAAAGGCGGGAAAGAAAACCGTTTATGCAATCGGAGACAATTTCTTTCGCTTTTGGTATCGGTTCGTGCCGCAGAATATTTCGGCAATTACTGCGGGTCGTACCGACAAAATATATGACAGCGTGATTAAGCGGCATTTCTCAGACTATATGGGTCTTGTTTATGAGCAGATGTGTAAGGAGTACCTGTTCCTTTATGCCGAGGATCTTCCGATTATACTCTCGGATATCGGTCAGTGGTGGGGAAACGATGCGAAGGAGAAGAAGGAAGTCCAGATCGATATTGTAGGCACACCGGTTGATGGCAAAGAATATATTATCGGTTCCTGCAAGTATCGCAACGAGCCTATCGGTGTGGATGAGCTTGAGCTTATGAAACACTATGCCGAGGTCTTCGGAAAAGGCGAGAAGTATCACTACTACATCTTTTCAAAGAGCGGTTTTACCAAAGGATTGCAGGCGTTCGGCGATAAAGGCGAAGTGAAGCTTGTGACATTACAGGATATGTATGAGTGAAAATCGTCAAGGAGTATTTGAAATGAGTAAAATAACGATGATACCTGCTGGGAAAGAAATCAGACTTTCGCAGGAAATATATTACTATATGCTGATGCAGGTTCCGCAGGGACGGCTCACGAGGGACTGTGATATCCGAGAATATCTTAACGAGCTTTACGGGGTTGTATGTATTGATTTTGATATTCTTGCCACATTGCGGACGCTGCCGGGTTATTCTGAATATATGGCACGCATTGTAGAGAAGGTCCCGAAGCATCGCCTTGTTTCAACTCGGGGATATGTTTCAGATGGCATGTGTATTGAAAAACTGCAAGCCGAAGGTTTCACGATTCTCCCACCAAAGGGGGACAGGGGAGAACGAGTGCTTAACTATAAAAAATATCTGTTCGATTTCAAAAAGGCATCGACAGTCAATAAGGCTGTTTTAGACCAAATTCAAAGAGAAGGTTTACGTGCATTTCTATAATAGCGTAAGGTTTTAGAAGCGTCGCAGTAATGCGGCGCTTTTTACTTGCCGCGTAACCGCACGGCAATCATCCTCCTTTTGTAATTCTAAAATTATAAAGGAGGAATATTCAATGGCAAAGAAAATAAACCTTGCAGAGCGCATATCGGAAATGGTGAATGACGATGCGGCTCGGACCTACATC
>OGXX01001428.1_pt1 | contig 24205 bp, 18 predicted proteins | sample 1576301 | NCBI WGS metagenome assembly OGXX01 (sample SAMEA3541469, study PRJEB24748) | human gut metagenome | biome: human gut; feature: human-associated habitat; material: faeces | place: China | collected 2012
TGGGGTCCTGGGTTCGAGCCCCAGGCGGATCACCAATAAAATAAGCCAAATTGCCAATCCACAGCAGTTTGGCTTATTTCTTTCCTCAAAATTGTCTGCAAATTGTCTGCAAAATCAAAAATTGCGTCAACATTCTGTCAACGCCGTGGCGTGGTAGTGCACAGTAGTCGGTTATGATTTATTGCCTCCGAGACGCTTTCTCTCGGCTTCGAAGGCTTCGAGGAAGTGGATTTCTACCGGGGATAGCTGGTATTGGGTGCGCTCGCGGAATTTGTCGTATTCCTCATTGGCTTTGAGTTTCGCGACCTCGGCTGATACGCTTCCGGCATGGTTCAGCAATTCTTTCCCCGACAGCTTCAAGAAATCGTCGAGTTTCTGAATCCAGTCTTTCATATACATGGGGACATGGCTCTTGGCCTGAAGTTCGGCAAAGTCGAGGTAGAGGTTTACGATGCGGTTCAGCATATCGACTTCCTCTTCCGAAAGATAATTCTTAGCAATCTCAGCCTCATGTTTAGTCGGCATGGCTCCCCGCCACGATGTCAGGCCCATGAAATCATTTTCGGCATTGGTACGGTCATAGATAACCTCTGCGGCAGTATGTCCGTGCGCGGCAAAGTGCATCTTGTTCTGCACAGTCTTGAAGAACTGTTGGGTGATTGAAGTGCGAGGGTCATAGTCTATGCTGAGAGCGTAAATCTCCAGTACTTTGCGGTAGAACACCTTTTCAGAACTGCGGATGTCACGGATGCGCGCCAACAGTTCGTCGAAATAATTTCCCTGTCCGGCATTTTTGAGCAAATCATCATTCAGAACGAACCCCTTAATCATATACTCTTTCAGGACCTGCGTAGCCCACTGGCGGAACTGCACGCCACGATGGGAGTTGACGCGATACCCCACGCTGATAATCATGTCAAGGTTATAAATGGGAATCTTACGCTCAACCTGTCGTTTCCCTTCCGTTTGAACCTGTGCAAAAAATGCACAAGTTGAATCGGCGGTTAATTCTCCTTCATCGTAGATTCTTTTGATATGTCGTTGTATGGTTGAGCGGTCGCGCTGAAACAACTCAGCCATTTGGTCAGCCGTAAGCCAAACAGTTTCATTCGAAAGCCGCACCTCAATCTTCGTCTCTCCACCCTGCGTCTGAAATAGTATAATCTGTCCGTTATCCATATCACATTATTATAAAATCGCATCAATAATAATTATTGTACTTATTTTACGTTAATTCTCACTGGTGTATCTGCAAGATTAATCGTATTACTATTGAAGGCATATAATTGTGATTTAGTTATTAATAGCCCTGGCATTACAGCGTTTATAGATTCTGTAATTTGATTATATAATACATCGTTTGCACGAGGGTCAATACGTATTTCTTCTATAAAATCAGAAGGTTCTATATCCATGAATATTGAGTCTTCTTGTTCTCCTATATCTTCAAGCCCAGCATTCCAATCTGACTTAGTGATAATGAATCTAACTTCATTTTCATGCTCGAATTCTTTGCGTTTAACAAATAAAGAATCACCGCAAAGGCCCCAATATTCAAAATCGTTGAGACTAAAAGCTTCTTTGATGCTCTGTTCAATTTCAGACTGTGACTTATAGATTACGCGCCCAAAATAAGGAATGAATGTGTACAGAACGTGTCTATTCTGTATTATTGTCATCCCTCGGATCTGATTCATTACTTTCATCATTTTCCCAAATGTAGTTTTGATTTGGACTGATTCTTTATCTGGGGAATAGATACGCCACATTGCATCAGTATCTTTATTAATGCTCCAACATTGTCCAAAAGAAAATCTTCCAAGACGCTTCAAAAGACCATTTAAGTTAAGACCATTCTTATAAACATTTTGTTTATACATGAATAATTCGTAGGGGTCTTCCCAATGATCCCAGATATTACCAAATCTTAATTTTTTGTTCTTCAATATTGAAATGGCATATTTTAGAGGTAAAATTTGGTAGATAGGAGTATCTTTAAACGACTCATATTCATCATGGAGCACGTTTTTTATCGGCCCAAGTTCTTTTTCGTTATAAAATGACATATAGTATTCTTAATTATTGTATTAATCTCTTTTTGATAAAAGTTTATATACTAATTGATTGATTTTAAGCGTTTGTTATATCAAATACCCCTCATTAAAAAAATGCAAAAATGCACAAGTTGAATCGGAGGTTAATTCTCCTTCATCGTAGATTCTTTTGATATGTCGCTGTATAGTTGAGCGGTCGCGCTGAAACAACTCCGCCATCTGGTCGGCAGTGAGCCACACAGTCTCATTGGAGAGCCGAACCTCAATCTTGCTCTCTCCACACTGCGTCTGAAATAATAAAATCTGTCCGCTCTCCATATCAATCATTTATTAAAAATCATCATCCATCATGTCATACTCGTCCTGCTCGTCAAGGAAATCACCGTATGATTGAGAATGGCTCCCGGAATTCCAATCATTCTGATAGTCATGACGACCGCTACTATGATAATCACCGTCATAGTCTCCGTGATGCAGACAGGAACGATTATTGCACATGAATATATCCAAATCATCAAGCTCCTCGGAATTATCGGAATCATCAATTAAATTATTACCGACATCTGTAACTGCATCATCTGGGGCTATTTCCTCATCGCGATTGCCGTTCTGATATTCAATGTTTCCGTTAATTGAAGTTCCTCCAACCTCAGTGTGCGTATCATGCTCTGTTGTGGGCTTCCTGAATTTATCAAACAGCCAGCGAAACAAGAAAAACTCACCTATGTATTTCAAAAATGTCATAATAGTTATTTTACGTTGGTCATCGCGTCGATAAGGTCTTGGTAACAAGTAATCTTATGGTAACGCACAGATTCAGTTGACATTTCGTTGAAAAGCTGAGTGCAACAGTCAATTTTCGCATTTTCTATCGCGTTTAGTTGCATCGACTGGAGCGAGCCTTTGGTTTCTGCGATAAAGAAAATGTGTTTGACATTTCCTTTTTGCATGGCAATCGCCCAATCAGGAGCATAGCTGCCGACGGGAGTAGGTATCTGGAACGAGCGCGGTAATTTAGCATAAACCACGACTTCGCTTGCCTCGTCAAGGTCATGAGCGAAATTGCGCTCACCGATACTGTCGGAAACGACATAATCAGTAACATGTTTCGTAGCCTGATACGCCTTGTCAAATTCCGCTTTGCTCGATGCTGTAAAGATGTTCGAATCATAAGTACCATCGGTAAGATGGTAATGAATATGATCTACAATCATAGTAGCCTTTTGCTCGCGGATAATCTGAATGACCTTGCGGATAAATTCTTCGGGATTATTGCGGAACAAGGCAAGCTTTGAGGGACGCAAACCCTGAAGAATTTTGGCAATAGTCCGGCGTGTAAGATTGGCACCCTTGGCAATTTGCCCCACGAGGTCATACTTGACAGAGGACGTACTGACATCGGTAAGTTCCTGAGAGGTGGATTTGGTGTTGCCAAATTCAGTCACTTCTTCCTCATCCTGTTGACCCTCGATTTTAATATAGCGCAGAGTGCGCACCTGCAACTCGTCAGTATTAAGATGTAGAATGGATTTCTCAATCAACTCGTCGGAGTTATAGCTTACGGTATAGACGTACTGATGGTTGATAGCTTTCCATAGAGCCTGAAACTCGTTGCGATAGAAATTGGCGTTGAGCTTCGGTTCAGGCAATTTCGTCTTTGCACCGTTCTCTGTCATGCCGTCAAGGAGAGACGGGTCAAAGATAGAGTCGATAAGGCGAGTAACGCCCTCGGCCATCGGTTCGAGCTTTGCACCGAGAGGTGCGAGCGTACCGGCTTCGCGGTCTGCATGATACTTCGGGGTTATGTTGCCTGACTCGTCAACATAATCATTATCCTCAAGATAGACCATGATGCGACTTGCCTCACGATCATTGATGACGTGTGGCTGACCGTCTAGTGTAATGGTCTTGCCCTCGAAGTAACCTGAAGTTGCTTTAGAGGCGCGTTCACGAAGCGCCTCGCGGGTTTCGCGTTGGAGAGCCGTCGTGAAGTCGGAATAACTCTCATTGGCAATGACGGTCAACACATTTATGTTGTGGACTTCTTCGCCGAGCAGTTCCTTGTCTTGGCGAACGCCATTGCGGTCAACGGCGATACGCAAGCCACGGCCAACTTCCTGACGTTTGGCAGTAGTTGAATTGCTGTGGCGCAGCGTACAGATCTGGAACACATTCGGGTTGTCCCAGCCCTCACGGAGCGCGGAGTGAGAGAAGATGAAGCGAGTCGGTTCATCGAAGCTCAGCAGACGTTCCTTGTCGCGAAGAATGAGGTCGTAGTCCGATGCTTCTTCCGACACGTCGGAGCCGCGCTTCGTTTTTGTCTCGACCATCTTACCTTTCTTGTCAATCGAGAAGTAGCCACGATGCACCTGATATGGATAGAATCGTTGCAGATATTCGGTATATTCCTCGTCCCAGATATGCTTCTCGGATTCGACGAGACGAGCATATTCTTCCTCGAATATCTGTTGGAAGATTCCCTTTTCAGGATTGCCGTCGCTGTCATAGCGGCGGTACTTGGCCACCTCGTCGATAAAGAAAAGAGAAAGGCACTTGATACCTTTCTTGAAAAGCTGACGCTCCTTCTCGAAATGGGCCTTGATGGTTTCACGGATCTGGACACGCTGCATGTGAAGTTCGTTGGAGTCGCCAACGACATCACCCTTGCGCAGAGTTACGCCATTGGCAAAAGTAACGTATGCGACCGGTTGCGTGTTTGAGCCGGGAAAGATTTCAACAATATCATAGCCTTTATACTGGAGAAGTTCTTTCGATTCAATATAAAGAGAATCTCCCCTCCCGAGTGTTCGGAAATGACGGCGAGGCTCACCGGCGGCGTTCTTGACCTCGATGGAAATTCTTGCCATCGGGGGCTTACTCGGAGACAAGATGATGTCTTCGAGATACATATAGCCGTTGGTGCCTCGGAGGTTCTTCATTTCAAAACCTATAACCTTGATGCGCTTGACCAGCCTCTCGCGGTATGCGTCGAGAGCGTCCAAAGCATAAACGGTATCATGCTTCGTCTTGTGAGTCGCGGAATAGTTCAGCACGAAAAGTGGGTTGAACTTTTTGAGGGCTGCTTGTGTGGCGGCTCCCTCCATCTTCTGCGGCTCGTCCATGATGATGATTGGACGGTTGGCTGCAATCACGTCGATAGGACGACGGGAAGCGAATTCGTCACGTTTCGAGTAGATGATGCGGCTTTCCTTTGAGCGTCCACCCTCTTTGAGAGAAGCGGCAAAAGCCTGGGTGTTTATAATCATCACGTTCAGCCCGGCGTCCTGCGAGAACTGGTCGAGCTGATTGAGGTTCAAGCTGTTATAGACAAACCATCGTGCTTTCTTTCCGTAATGCTCCATGAAGTGTTCTTCGAGCATACGGAACGACTTGGCGACACCCTCGCGAATGGCAATGCTCGGCACAACGATGATGAACTTCGACCAGCCGTAGAGCTTGTTGAGTTCAAACATCGTCTTGATATAGACGTATGTCTTACCGGTGCCAGTTTCCATCTCGACGTCGAGGTTGACGGCACCGAGGCCCTCGATCCGCGAAAGAGACTTGGAAAGAGGCACACCTGCGGAAGTCTGCACAGAGTGGAGATTTTCGAGAAGTTGCTTATAGGAAAGCTCTATGTCAGCATTAAGGTAGCCGTCATCATCAAGAATCTCATGTATTGTGCCATCCTTGATTCTACCTATATCGCGGCGATACTTTGCAGGGTCGCGGTTGGGTTGTCCTGCAAAGATGGCAGTCGTATTGTCGACGGCATCTGTTTGATAACCCTGAATTTTAAATTTGAATTTCATTTCAATTTCGTTCAGGATAATAAAATACTACTTCTGGCGCATCGAATGTTGACATTGCAATCCAATGCTCACCTAAATATTTTCTCTCAGCCTCTGTGGGAGGATACTTATCTAATAAAACCCCGGATTTCATGTCGTCCACTATGCATATATTAGTAGGTCGAGAAAGTCCCTTTCGTATTTCTTTTATAAGAAGTTCGATGGTTTGCCTATCTTTTGCAGCAGAATTGTAAAGAATCGTCAGATTATCCACCATCAGTTTTCGTTCAGCCTTAATTATCTGTATATTTGCGATATTCTCCACCTTAGTAGCTTTTAGTTTGTAGCAATTAGGAATGGTTTCGATTTGATAAAAATTAATATCAATTCCATCAAGACCGGACATTATCTCTTGTCGATCTTCTAAAGGTATGTTAAGACCAAAGTATATTGCAACTATGGCATTATGAGGGATGTATTTTAATCCGGAATTGTTAAAAATCAGTCTTATTTCGTTTTCTCTTTTCCAACTAACAGATTTTCGCCCAAAATGCTTTTCTCTCATTACATCGACTGAATCGGAAGAATAGATTATGGGAGAGTTATCTTGATATTTAATCTCTAAGCAATCTACTAAATCGAAATTTGGCGATTTGGAGGAAATCATCACATCCAAATCGTAGGCAATACAAAATCCACGATGAGAATTGGCATAATACGTCCACATTGTTTCACTCGATGGAAAACTCTCGTGAAAATTGGGTTGAAATAACGAAAAGATTCCGGCATTAAAAATAAGAGAATTTAATCGGGATTCAAAGGTCTTCTTTTTAGCAGAATCATCATTATATCTTACAGAACACTCGAATGGGTCATTAAGAGTTCTATATGTAGCTGCATAAAGTTGTCGATTACAGATGGTTCTAATATCTCGTTTAGAACCATCTATATCGACAGCACTATTCTGGATGAACTTATATGCGAGTCTCATATTATAAAATCTTTCGGATTGTGTCGGGTGAATAGTGACGGAAGATTTGCTCGAAGTTGTCAAGGACATTGTCATTGGCGGCTGAGGCATCGCGCATAACGAAGTATTGCGGCTTCATCTTCGCAATCTCCATCACGGTTGATTCGTTTACGTCGGTGTCGAAGGTGGCAATAAGATAATTGCCGTCAACGAAGAACACCTTTTTGCCGTTGACCTCTTTTTCCTCGATCTTGGCAGACAGTTCGATATCGAGTTCGGGAAGAACTTGGAAAAGCAAGTCGAGCGGTGTACGGTCGGGCTTGACATTGTCAACTGTCGTGAATATGTTTTTTGTGTCGAAGTCCTCCGGCGTATAGAACACGTCCTCCATGTTCGACGAGTCGAGTTTGAGGACACGAAAACCGAAATCGAGCTTATCGGCTTGTTCTTTTATCTTATTTCCTTCTACAATTATTTCATTTTTTGCATCATCGTCGTAAAGGTCATGCCAAAGCGACACAGGCTTGTCGCATTCATCGCCTATTGCACCTTTGGCAAGTGCTCTGCTATTTATTAAATCAGCTTTTGCATATAATTCTTCCTTAATCTTTTTACCTGCGCGACGGATGCGTTCCTCTCCGATTTGGCAGATGGTTTCGTAGCCAGCCTTACGAGCCACACTCTGTTCATCTGTGACTTCAGGGAGTTGCACCATGATGAACTTGCGCTTACCTCCGTCTTCGGCGTTGAGCTTCATCACGGCATGTGCAGTCGTAGCACTGCCACTAAAGAAATCAAGGATGATAGAATTATTATTTGCTCCCATTTCGACAAATGACTTAATAACAATCTCATCTTTCGGGAATGGGAAAATATCTCCTATTAGTCTCCCTAATCGCTCAGACGCAGACCTTGCAGCCTGATAGAATACGCTCTGCGGTGTAACTTTATTTGTTTCATGCAGATAAGTTCTGACCATTATCGTATTATCTGTAGGAAAAGAAATACGACCTTGTTCTACTAGTTTATTAAAAGTGTTTTGATCAAAACGCCAACCACGATTCGTTCTCAAAGGTATTATCTTTCCTGTGATTGGATTAAATAAGTCGAATTTCCGACCACCAGGAGCAGTAGGGTCATCTTCTTTATACACACCATTTGCATCGATGAAATGGAATCTCCTGTTTTCAAATACTGGTTTTGACTTATTTGCACGATACCATCCAGCTAATTCTTCCGATGCAGTTTTGTAATCATTCCCATATACAGAAATCAACCTTTCTGCTTCTTTAAGAACCAAATCAACATCAGTCTTATTTATTTTCCATTCAGAAGATGTTGAAGTGATGTTTTTAGCAAATACCAGTACATATTCATGGTTTACACCAATTCGTTGTGCTGCATTTTTATAAGCTCCTTCCCAAATCATCTCCGCAACGAAATTGTTAACGCCAAAAATCTCGTCGCAAATCTTGCGAAGATTTTCAACCTCATTATCATCAATAGATATGAAAACAACGCCATCGTCCGAAAGTAAGTCGCGGGCTACCTTTAGACGAGGGTATATCATATTGAGCCAATCAGTATGAAAGCGACCATTGCTTTCTACATTTCGTTGCATCGGGTCAATCAGTTGATTCCCTTCTTCATCGAAGACTCCACTCGTTGCCTCGAAATCACCACGAGTCTGTGCAAAATCGTCATTATAGACGAAGTCATTACCCGTATTATAGGGAGGGTCGATGTAAATCATTTTGACACGACCGAGATAGGTTTCGCGAAGAACTTTGAGGACATCGAGGTTATCGCCCTCGATGTAAAGATTTTCGGTTGTATCAAAGTCCACCGATTCTTCACGGCAAGGGCGCAGAGTTAGATTGACCGGCTCGTTTGCGAGACGAGAAGCAGCCCGTTTGTCTGGCCAAGTGAACTGATAGCGTTCCTCTGCACTGTCGAGCAGGTCCTTCGACAACTCATCGCGGAGCTTGTCGAAGTCGATGGCAAGTTCCGGCTTGCCATCCTTATTTAGTCGCTCAGTGACGCACTGCGGAAACAACGCGGCGATCTTTTCCACGTTGTCGCCCACGACATTACGGCTCTGCATTTTTAGTTTATCCATTATATTTGTGATTTATATAAATACATAATAGGCCAAGACGAAACAGTATTTTGTTCGTCTATTGAAAGGTTCTTGAAAATACGTCCGGCACGATAATACTCTTTGAGTATAACGGCGCAGACAAATTTCTCTAATTTATTATCTGAATTATCATAGCGGTCAGTTAACCATTCTATGTCTTCTGCTGAAATTTTTTGTTGCATACGTATCTTAATCTGTAAGGAATTAAGCTTATGTATGTGAACGGTGTCCGCAGCGCTATTAGATAATATCCAATCAGATAATTGATTTGCGGCTATAAGTAATTCGTTGCGATTTGTCTTATCGTAATGATTTATAAGATTAAGCAAATCTAAATTTGCTCTATCGACAAGATATGGATTATGTTTAAGTGCTTCAGAATATGAAGCGCAAATGTTATCTAACTGGATATTAGAAGGAATATTTTCATATGCAAATGCTGCGGTAAAAGGAGTGGCTAACAGTTGCGTTTCTGGGCTATCATAATTCCTATACGCAACAACCATTTGTTCAGAGAAATCCACAAGTCGAGCCTTATTATCGTGTGTAATCTTTACGAGAGATACCACCCTTAAATCTTTAATCACAGTAAGGGCAAGATGATTTTCTTTAATAGTTGTTGTTACCTCTTGTTTGTTGACGTACGCTTCATATAGCATATTGAACTTTTCAATGTCTTCAGCGGTAATCCCCTCAACATTGAAATCGTGGTAGACATGTAAAATATCACATAGCTGTTTAAAACGTAGCCAAAAATTGATGGAACTTTTAAGAGACTTAAAAGCTGTACTTTCCTTGTCATAAGGAGGAAGCACAAGAACTTCATCCCCAAAACAAACAGTGTTTGTTTTGAGTAGGTTATCCATTATTATAGCAGTCCTTACAGCTGCCCGGAATTTGCTAAATTTGTAATTCAAATTTAGGGAAACAAACTGAGATGAATCAAATGGTTTATTAAAGGTTAGCCATCCATTCTCAATTTCGTATATATACCCGGCGGCGGTAGTAATCTTTTTGTAAAGAGTAGTTAACTCAAAAGGCCCAAATTTTATAAGACCGATGGTCTCAATAATATTCGATAACGAGATTCTGCCCTCTTCAGGATAGTAGATTTCAGAATCGGAAGTCTTAAATAATAAATCCACAGAGTGAGATGCCAAAAACCTATTAATTTCATCTTCGGCCGCGTTTTGGAGACCATAACGCTCTGTATCGAATATTATTTCTATGGTTTCCTTAGGGTCAAAATCTTTTATGGTTTTTGTGGAAAAACGTCTTTGCAAATTAAACGAGTATAACTCGTTTAAGAATTGACTTTCGTTAAGTGTTATTTTAGGAAGGGAAATTGTAATAGTTCCCTGTGTTTCTTTGCCTTTAAGTAAATCTTTGATTATTCTTTTTGTGAGGTAAGCAACGTAAATTTGTGATTCATACTTGCGGATATAAACAAGGAAAAATACAACACCACCTTCGGCTAAGTAGTTGTATAGATTGTTAACCGCTATCGGGAATGAAGCTTTCTCAGGAAAATCCTCATCGGATTGAAAGTTATGAGATTTTACTTGTGTAGGAACTCGGTAAGAAAAATTGTTATTCTTGAGGTCATCCTCAGTAGAATATACATATATATCGCCATCCCAAATAGGGATGTTATCATGGTGTCTAATATCTGGCTTCATAAAGCCAGCATTCCAGATGTAATTGTTTACAGCAGTAACACCTAAACCGCCAATTCTATCATTATCCATTAAGACCTTCTTTCAGCTTTTTAATTTGAGAATAGATTTCACGTTGACGGCGAGGTTGAGAAGATGTTCGCATTTGTTGTTCCAAAGAATTAATTTGCCTTAAAATAATATTGCGTTCCTCGTCAACACGGATTTGTTCAGTGAGAGAGTAGCCTTCGGCAACCTTCAATCCCCCAACAAATGTGACGATGTTCTGCCAAACGGCATCGAGTGTTAATCCGTCGAGTGGTACACTGACACTGTCAAGAGACTGCCATGTAGTAGCGAATAGCTTAGTATGATAGGCCGCAAGCAAAGCCTCGTCCTCAAAACGAAGGAGGTAAATGACACGCTGCGGAATACTTTTAGCGAGAAGGACGATACTTTTTGTATCGAAGTTGCGAGATTTGAGCGATACTTCTATAACAAAAATCTCTTTAACCTCGGCACCCTCGGCGATAGCAGGCAGAGTGCGCGGAGCAATCCAGTTAATGAAGTCAAGGCGCGACACTTCGCCATCGAAACTATCACGTTGCGATGGCTTCCAGTCGAACCGCTTATAAAGCTGCGCTTTGGGAAGCGGTCGCTTGACTTCTGTGGATTGCGGTAGTCCTAACATTATATTATAAAGTATATTTCAAACTAATATTCTTGACCTCTCGACTAACCCAACCAGAATTAAGTTTGTCAGCAATGTCATTATAATGCGGTAATTTACTGAAGTTATTACCATATTTTAAGATTGCTGCAGTTAACTCTGCAAATGTCCAATCATATTTGACTAGACCATAAAGGTATCTGCTAAAACCATCTTCGCCATCTATCTCTTTCCAATAATTCGATAGGATAATAAAATGACGGAAATGAATCGAACGCAGGTAAGATTCTTCATTTCCTGATACTGCATAAAAACGGTTAGGACAATCCCAAAAGTTCAAAATCCCTTTCCAATAGTCAAGTAGAGATTTATCATTATAAAAATTAGCCAAATCTGCGACGACGGCTATGCCAGCCTCGCTACGAGGATAATTTTTATTCTTAATCAAAAAGAATTGTCGGTCTTGCAACCCATGAGATATCCGCGTAAGGAATTGGAAATTACGGCGGTTGATATCTATAACAAGATTCAGCATTGAGTCAGTCTCATTATATTCCATACGCTAACGGATTATTAGGAAACAAATCAGTTCAAAATCATCGAGGCCACGAACTTCGTTGCCGAAAAGAGAGCCGTTATCGCCATCGAGGAATGAAAAGAGGTCAGTCGTTTCCTTAGCCTTGATTAGTGACGAGATGGCATCACCGAGCAGTCGGGAGTATGTTCCCATACGCTGACCGTCGCGAGTCTCGGCGTTGAACTTACGGCAAAGTTCAAGTAGCGGCGCGGACTTGCCACGGCAAAGGTGACGCATTCGGTCGAGAAGATCTTTCGGGTCGAGATGATCTACAATCACCTCGGAGTCCTTCGAGATATAGACCATATAGAACGGGTGGAGCCTATTCTTTCGGTCGATGTTGATTTCGTTATTACGATTTTTAAGAACGAAAATTACACCAGGAGGCGCGTCCTTATCGGAAGCGACGAGAGCATGAAGTCCCATTGGGGTATGCTCTATGTCATGTCCTTCGCGCATATAGTCGAGCAGATCGAGACGGAATTCGTTTAGGCCAAGGTCCATGATTGAGACGCCGGTGTTCATTTCCTCGATGTCGACAACTTCCTCTTTAAGGCGTTCCAACTGATCGCGGCGATATTTGAGGTCGCCCTGCTCTTCGGCAGAAAGAGGGTTGTCATCGCCGGTGGCGGTGAGCACCGACACTTTCATACGGGCCTCGACGCGGCCTTTGAGATTGATGTAATCGTCGAGGTCCATGTCGGGCCAATAGTTAACAAGCTGGATAACCGCATTGCGCGAGCCGATACGGTCGATACGACCGAAACGCTGAATGATGCGCACGGGGTTCCAGTGAATATCGTAATTAATGAGGAAATCGCAGTCTTGAAGGTTCTGACCCTCCGAGATACAGTCGGTGGCGATAAGTACGTCTATTTCCTCATTAAGCTTCGGATATAGCGAGGCTTTCTCTTTCGAGATGGGCGAGAATAGAGTAAGGACTTTATTAAAGTCCAATTTCTCGCGGAGCTTCAATGTCGAGCGAGCTTCGACATCGCCTGATACAAGAGCCGTGTTCAGTCCGGTTCGCTCTTTGATTTGCGAAGCGATATTGTCATAAAGATACTGAGCCGTGTCGGAAAAGGCAGTAAAGACTATAATCTTCCTATTGTCGCCGTTTATTGGATTGGCAAACTTATTGCGGATGTCCTCAATGAGCATTTGCAGTTTGCTGTCATGTTCAGGGGTGATGTCGGCAAGCATGAACAACAGCGTGTTCAGATTGTCGAGGTCTTTTGCAAGATAGCCGCGCCATTGAACGTAGTCCATATCGGCGAGGTCAATCTTTGTCTTCTTGCCACCGATAAAAACTGTATCTTCGCGTTCGTCGAAGTCAAGACCGTTTTCAAAATCGTAGTCGTTAATGTCGGCATGGGAGCCAGAGGCGGCAACTGCATCAATGGAATTGATGGTTGCCTCGATAAAGTTCTTGATTCTGGTAAGCGTCAGGCGGAACGAATTGACAGAACTTTCGAGACGTTTGAGGAGGTTGATGCTCATAAGTTGCCTGATGCCTCGTTCACGGCCACTGCGCGAAAGATTGCTAAAGCGTCCATCCTCGCGTACCTCTATATATTTCTCCAACTTGCTCGGCAAAATAAAATCGGAGGGCGTGTAGATAGCGAGGTTAAGTTCCGTCACACTGACGAAAATATCATTGAAGCTAACAGCCGTAGGCAGGTCTGTAAGTTTAGGTGCACGGGAGATCGGTTTCAATCTCTCCGGGAATTTACCTATGTCGGTAGTATCGTAATATTGTTCGATGTGCTTGCGGGAACGGGCAATGGTTACGCTGTCGAGGACTTCAAAGAAGTCGAAGCTCAGGGATTCGAGGAGTGCTTTTGTGGTACGATCTTCCGGCGTAAGTTTGGACCACCTGTTAAAAGCGGTCTGCGCCTGACGGAAAATATCGTCGAGAGAGGTTGATGTTTTGAGCTGCGCGTCCATAATCGAGCTGTCACCCTCGTAGGCGAGGGCAAGTTGGTTGCGCAGGTCGTTGAAGCGGTTGTTGACAGGGGTGGCCGACAACATAAGCACCTTGGTCTTGACCCCGGCGCGGATAACCTTGTTCATCAACTGGAGATAGCGGTTCTCGCGCGGATTCTCGTCGTTCTCGTCGGTGGTAACTTTGCCACCGTTACGGAAATTGTGGCTCTCGTCAATTACCACAAGGTCATAATTGCCCCAGTTTATGTGTTCGAGGTCGAGTCCGTTGCTTTGCCCGGACTGACGCGACAGGTCGGTATGATACAGAATATCATAGCGCAGACGGTCGGCAACGAGAGGGTTATTGACATAGTTGCTACGGTATGTAACCCAGTTATCGTGAAGTTTCTTCGGGCATAGAACGAGAACGGACTTGTTGCGGTTCTCATAGTATTTTATGACCGAAAGAGCGGTGAATGTCTTGCCGAGCCCCACGGAGTCGGCAAGGATACATCCGTTGTACTTTTCCAACTTGTTGATGATGGCAAGAGCCGCATCACGTTGGAAATTGTACAGTTTGTTCCAGATTACACTCGATTTGAAGCCGGTGGCCTCGTTAGGCAGTACATCCTCCGAAATATCTTCAAGAAACTCGTTGAAGATATTATAGAGCGTAACAAAGTAGATAAACTCCGGAGAGTTTTCTTTGTAAGCGTTGGTGATATTGTCGAGCACTTCCTCGGTAACGACTTGGAGCTTGTCGCCGTCGTTCCAAATCTGATTGAAGATTTGAAGATACTGTTGAGAGAATGGAGCCTCCATCTTATTGATTGCGATAGCGAGGCTATTGCCGCGCTCGCAACCTAACTCAACGGTAGTAAAGCCTCCAAGGGGCATATATGTGGTGTCGTCAACGGTGGCAAATGACGGCATCCCGGCATTGGTGCGGTTAGATTTGAAGCAAACCTTTTTACGAATCCACTCAGCGCACTCTTTGGCTACGGCCTTCAAAGAAAGCTCATTGCGAAGCTTGATTTCAAATTCGGAGCCATAGAGGTCGCGTTCACGATTAAGACGGGGAATGTAGAACTCGCGCTTTTGTTTGTCAGCCTTTTCGGTTATGAAAGAAGGCGAAGTGAAAATAAAGCGAAGTTCGGATATATCTGAGAGTTGCTCTCTCAGTTCTTGAAATGCATATATGGAAAAACATGACGCGGCGATAGCCACCTTGGAGCCTGTGCGCAAAGTGGACGTCATATCGTCTTTCAACGTCTTATTTACGTTGTCTATAAATTCCATATAAACAAAATGAGAACATCCAAGTAGCATCTGAAGGCCGACCAAAGCCTGTAACGACTACAAGGGTGTTCTCAAAGGGTTCGGCTCGCGCCGTATGTCTTTGTGATAATTACTTGGTCATTTTCAGATTAGCGTTACTTTACAATTACAAAGTTACAAAATTCCCGTGAAAGTTTGGGCGTTAGGCATAAATAAATTTTAACGTCTGCCTAATATGCCGCGTTTAGGTTGAGTTGGTTTCAGCATCTTGTGGGCTTGCATCATGCAGCGGTAGGCGAAGCGGCGGTCATCTTCATCCGGATTGCGTCCCCACGAGAGGTCTGATGAGGTGCCTCCGCCTCCGCATGACTGGGCGAACTGGGTTGCGCCATCGAGATAGCCGAGGAACAGATACATCGCACACTTCAATATCTCGTTTGGCTGTTCGGCGATTGCAGTCAGGAACTCGCCATCTAAATCTGCTTTCAGTTCCGATGGCATCGCTGCGAATAGTTCACGGATATCAACCACGAGTCTTCCGAAGACCGCATCAGTCAGCCTCATGCGTATTTGTTCCTGATGTTTGCTCGTCAATTCATGATAATCACTTTGAGCATTATCACGTTTTTCGGTGAGAGCGTCAAGTTCATCCTGAAGCTCGGTGAGTTGCCGGTCGGCGGTCTTTAGCTTGTCGCGCTTGTCGGCAAGTTTCTGTCCGGTAGATTCAAGCTGGTTTTCAAGTTCGGCGATGCGGCAACGCAGTTCGGAAACATCTCCGGCACCATTCTCGATGTCTGACTCCAACCGGGCTATCTCGTCATTCAGTTCAGCCTCCTGTCTTTCAAGATTCGTAATCATGGTCGTTAGACCTTTCACTCGCCGCTCCGATTTCCGAATCTCATCTTCAAGCTGTCGCAACTGTTTGCGGTTGTCATCTATAAGAGTTTCGAGCCGGGCGTTTTCACGGTGAAGGTTGCGGTTGTATTCAGCGGTCGAGCGATGGCGTGCGCCGGTCTCGTGAATGTCGTCGCCACGATCAAGGCCGTATTTACGGTTCACTTCGGCAAGCCGGGTATGCAGATCTCTCATATGTTGCCGAGCTTCGACCTTGTTCTTGCCTCCGAGCACCTCCTTTGAACAGAGGCGTCCGTCGGCGGTCAACGGCACGAATACACAATGCGCATGTGGTCCTGTTTCGTCGAGATGGACAATGAACGAGGCTACGTTTTCCTCTCCGAATTCACGGCAGACAAAACCATAGATGTCCTTTGCCCATTGCTCGATTTCGGGTTGTCGAATCAGATGTCCGTTTGTTTCCTCATAATCGTTCAACTCCTGAGAGCCGAAAGCCATCTCGCGCATCCGCTCACGGTTGCCACCAAATACAACCATGACTGCACGGTTGGAGATGGCGGTCACGCGTGCATCCGGCCGGAGATGTTTTGTGATTATCTCCTCGACCTTGTCGCCGATACGCCGCGATTTGTCGACGGCGGTTATCACTCCTCCCGGCCCGACCTGAAAGTTCAGAGCGGTTCGGGTGCGGTCGTAGTTGTGGTCGGGATTCTTGGCCTTTTGCTCGAAGAATTCTTTGCTCCAGTTGCGCTGATGTTCGTTGCTGACATTGGCATCGACTGATTTGACGGGCTTGAAGTCCATCATCTGTTTAGGTGACGACATATAAATATTGGTGCTTTTGGTTATGGTTTGGTTGGAATTGATTATATAACAGGGGTGCTTGCACGGTCAGTCTCCGCAACGGAGCCGCCAACCTTCGCATGAAGGTATATTAGGCTATACCCTCATAGATCTTATTGCAAGCAATCCCACTACGTCTTTCCGGATGTGCCCGACATCTATTCAATAGCGGTCTCAAAGTCCGGAATACACTGTTTTGTGAAATTAAAATCGGTAGAGATTTGATGAAATGATGAAAGCGTGTGTAACTCGCAGTATTACAGTTCAATTCATTTCATCATAAGATGATATTTAATGAAAGGGGAATAATTGGAGGCTTCTCAACGCCTGTAAAATCTTCTGATGAGAGCCTACGGCGTTATAACTTGCTTATTTTCATCCCTTTCATTAAAGTATTCATCAATTCATCAAAATAATGATAAATTCAAAATAAAATCTTTGGTAACGGTGTAATATCTGCCGACGGCTGTCTTGGCGGTGTACTTTGCGGGGTACATGCCGACAGCATAGGCGCGGTAAGTGAGGGAGTTCGATACCGGCTTGAGGTGCCAGTAGATTTGCAGGAGACGGCGTATCTCGCTTGTGTCTGCACGGACATTGCGGTAGGTGAGTAAGGTGGCGATGTCGTTCACAACGAATGATGCCGATGTCTCGCCAGTGCTGTCCATTATATCCATGAGCAGCTCGGCAACCTCAAACTCAATCTTGGAGCGGTTGGAAATCACAATACGGTTGAGGGCTGCGGTACGCAGCCTTTCCGGGCTGAACCACATTCGGTTTTCGCATTGCACCGACAATTCTCTCTGCATAAGAAAGTGGAGAAACGCCGGAATCTGTGCCACAAGTTTCTTCATATAGAAAGGGTCATCTGTTTCCAGAGGGTTAATCTTACGCACCCAGTAACGTACTTCCTCGCGGTCGATTACTATGGGGAAATGCTCGTTGTTGGAACACAACACGAACTTGCCGAAGAAGGCAATCTCGTTTCGGTCCTTGCCTTTTGACTCAATCTTGTACGAAGTTGCCGTACTGAGATTCTTCAGTCGCTCGGAATCCTCTCGTCGAGAAAGCAAGACTTCATCGACCATGATAAGCAGCTTTCCCGCCCAGTCGGAATTGAATTTGCTGCGAAAGTCCTCATTGGTGTTGAAAGTGGCATTATCCTGAAAGATCGCTTTGAGAAGATTGAGAAAAGTGGTCTTGCCGGTGTTTCGTTGTTCCGATACCAATATCAATATGGGCAACTTTTGAAGCGGCATCTGATACAGCAACTGGATATAATCAAGACCGTACTCGTAATGCTCCTCGAAGATGTGACGAAGCAAGCTGTCAATCGCGCTCCAGTCACCCGGTTCGGGATGATGGGTAATTGGCTCATAGAGATTGTAAGCGTTCCCGATTATCTTGCGGTAATCGGTATGGCTCGGAACGGTGCAGAAACAGTCATACTTCGGTATATCATTCAGATAGTCCTTCCCGAAGTCAGCTTTGATGATCGAAGCCTTCCAAAATACAAGACACTTACAAGTGGTACCATTTGCCTGCGGTCGCAATACCTCCCGGTAATAATCCGTCCCGACTCGGATATAGGGGCAGTGACTATCTTCTCGATATGACTTATCGTTTTGCTTCGTGGAAACATCAATATATTCCACATCAACCACCTGTGTTTCATCATCCGATGCCGCATAGCTATGAGTTGGCTCATCGACATAAGCCGGAAGCAGCTTGATAGAGTCTGTTGTCATATCGCGCCCTTTATCATGCGTTCAACATCGGACAGGCGGTACCTTACCTTGTTGCCTATCTTGATTTTCTCCAGAGACTTATCGTTATCCCATCGCCATAAGGTTGATAAAGTCACGCCGAGCATTTTGGCAGCTTCTTTGGCAGTGATGTAGATTTCTTCTTTAGGCGCGTTTGCCTCAATCTGTTCCTGGTTCCATGCTTTGAAAGCCTCACGCAGATCATCAATATTCATGATGACCATCGTGGTTTGTTTTGGGCTTGTATTTTGGTCGTTGTAGAACATTAAAACTTTAAACGGTTATTGTTTTATCTGCGCAAAAATGATTGCGTATTTGTTTGATTTTTTTCGCAAAGTTACAATGTCAAAAACAGTTTGTCAATAGTTCTACAATGCTTTTAAGTATCTATAATAAAGGAGATTATATTTATATATAAATCAAAAGACCATATTGAATTAACAAATATCCACATTATATTTCCGCTCGATGGAACTTTATGGAACAAATCGAATACATCTACAAGGAACTGTCGGGAAATTGGGTTTCATGGCAGGTATTAATATTATCATTCGTTAGGAAATGCTCCCGGATTTATAAATGTCGGATTAAGACTGTTTAACTATTCTCTTTATGCAAATTCATTCATGCTGTCACCTGATTTTTTGTGATTACAAAAGAAATCCGACAACGCGAACTATCGAATTGCCGGATTATAGATGGAGTATTGTTGAATTTTCTGCTATTGCTGGTCGATTACCTTCCAATGGCCGCCTTTGTCTGGACCGATACGACGGACTCTACCATTTGATATCAAGGATTCCAATCTGCGCTTGACACTACTTTCATGTATTCCTAACGCCAACGCTATTTCAGCTCTACTGATTGATGGATTATCTCTCATCAACTCAAGTATTTTTGCTTTCTGGTCGGTTTTCTGGTCGGTTTTCTGGTCGGTTTTCTGGTCGGTTTCTGGTCGGTTTACATCTATGATTTCTGACCCTTTGAACTGATTGATATCAGTCGTGCCACCAATGTTGATTGCCACGAATTTCTCGCGGGGAATGTGGACGGTAACGCCTCCCTGCTCGACTGAGAATGTCGGTGGAGTTAGGCCATCGGCTTTGAAGCCGTTTACAATCTTCTCGATACCACGGCCCCATGCCTCGATGAATCCGGCTCGATAAAATGCCTCTGCCATTTTCGGATTGCGAGGCTGAGAGGTATGCTTGCCCATAAGCTTTTCAATGGATAAATCATCCGGCAACTTTCCTTCATTCCAAAGTCGGATGTGGTCGCTATAAACGCTCATCTGCGTCCATGTGCCCTGATGGTCGCGGTGAACTATTGAGTTGCAGATGATTTCGCGTAAGGCTTCTTCGGGAAGTTCAAGCGGCTCAATGCGCTGCAAGCCCTCATAGTGAATAGGGCGAATAAGATACTTTTCGTCCAAAACACGCATCACTCTTTCCGGCATCTGTATGAGGTTGCCGTCAACAATCTCCTGACTCAACAAATCAAAATTGGTAGATCCGAAGCGACCTATCTTGAAAGCAGATGTAACGAAACGCCGTTGAGGGTGTTTGCCAAAAAGCAGAATGGCACCATTGCAAGGCACTCCGTCCTCCATGAGTCCTAAATTCGAAATAACCTCCTTAGGTGTGGAATTCTCTGCATCGGGCGACATTCGTTTCTCTTTGATACCTTTCTTCAAGAAATACCGGATTGCCTCCGGGTCTATATCCTCGATTGTCGCGCCATAACAAGGCATATCTTCCCAGCTTCTGCCGAATTTCTTCATTAGAAACTGCTGCAACGCCAGTCCGCGCAATTCTTGGTTGGTCGCGCCACTTCGCATATAGAAAGCTCCTTTATAAGAGATGGGAATGTTGGACTGCTCAATGTCAATCTCGATTATATCCTTTCCATCGCGCTCTATATGACTGACAGCAGGAACGATACCCAACATCGTAACAATCTTGTTGGGAATATCCTCCAGTTGCTGATGAAGATGCGTAACGCCAACTACAGACATATCATCGTCAATACCGACATAAATACGTCCGCCCTGCGCATTAGCAAAGCCGCACACCCACTTGAGGTATTCGTCTTTCCAAATGCGCTTATATTCTGTATTTTGATTCTCGTTATTCATAATGCAAATGTAGGAAATATTTGCTATGACTGTATCTATTTCAATACCCCATGACATTGACAAGCTCACGCTTCATGTCCTCGTCAATTTCACGGTATCTTGCAAAAGCCTTGCTACCTACGGAATGACCACTCAAAGCTCCGACAAGATTCTGGTCTTTCACCTTCTTGTAGAGGTTGCCTACAAAGGTTCGCCGCGCCATGTGACTGGTTGCAATGGTATTGATAGGCACCTGTTCTTCAATGCCAGTTGTCGGATTGAGGCGAGTTACAAGGCGTGTTATTCCTGCCGCTTCAAAGATTTCTTTAATGGCCTCATTATATTTCTGCTGAGATATAAACGGAAGCAACCGACCATCCTTGACTTCTTCCCGATGTTTGTCAATGATGAGCTGCGCCCTTTCCGATAACGGAACACGAATTGTTTCCGGGCGTTCCTCGGCGGTCTTAGAAGCGATGTATTCCACGCCGCCATTGATTACATTGGCAGGAGTCATCTTCATCATATCACCCACGCGGCATCCGATACAGCATTGGAAAATGAATATATCCCTTTGCGTGTCAAGATGCTTATTGTGCGAGAAATCGAAATCGGCAAGCTGCAACACTTCTTCATCCTTAATATAGATAGGAGTGCCGTATTTCTCATAGACGGAGCTAACATACTTTGCAAAAGGATTATTCATGGTGATTCCTTGGGCATGGCACCAATGAAACAGAGCCTTGAAGCGTTTCGTAAAAGTCACCATGTAGTTATCGCCTCTCGGTTTTGGCCTCTTGACCTTATGTGTCTTATGAGTAATGGAAGGGTAAGACTTGTAAATGTTAGGATACTGGTCATACAGTTCCGGTTCTGCCCGAAGGAAAGCCTCGAAAGCATAAATATCCTCAGTCGTGCAGGTGTCGAAAGAGAACTTGTAAGATTTCTTTCCTGTCAGACGCTGATACAGCTCGAAACGATGCAACGCTCGCTGAAGGACACGGTAATGCCTCTCGCGTGGTTCCGACAATTGTTTCTGCTTGAGAAACTCGTCTATAATATCATCGAATGACAGCTTCTTCACCTTAACCTCTTTCGGCGCATACTTTTCGGGATTGCGCCATCGGTCAATCTCTTTAGCGATGAAATCCTTTGTGAGCTTTTCGTGAGGTGTGGTCTCAGTCAGTTTCAACAGGAACTGTTCAAGAGACACCAAAGAACCCTCCACCTCACGAAGTTCTTCTAGTTCCTTTTGGTTGGCTCGTGGTTTTACAATTTCACCATTCTTAAAACGGGAGGCAGACACATATAAGCCGGTTTTAAGTCTGAGTTGAGTAGTCCGGTTAATAGTTAACCGGAAAAGGATTTCGGCTCGACCATATTGGTCGGCTTTAGCTGATAATGAGCGTACTATCTTTGCCATAAGGAGAGATTTACTATGTTTAATGCAAAGTTAATACTTTAGACCGATGTCACCAAATTTTTGTCTGCAAATTGTCTGCAAAAATAAAATCTAAGAAAACAAGAATGAAATTCCTATTTGAAACAATGCGATTTCTATCAAAATATATAGCATTAAATCAGTAAATTACATATCCCATGACATTCCAGACTTATTTCACCACATTTCAAACCGCTGCTCCCAGGCGGATCACCAAAAGAAAAGCCAAAAGGCGACAACAAAAAGACAAGTCCTACAAAATCAACATTTTGTGGGACTTTTTTTTATTGCCTTTTGGCTACCTCGACCGTCACGAAAAGGTCACTGACAGACAAAAATTAGTGCCTTATCCGTACCCCCGACAAAATTCTTCAAAAAGGGGTACGAATTGGCTGAAATTGGCGAAATATTGTCGGGAATTGGCGACCCTGCATTTATCTCATTATGAGTTAATAAAAGTAGTTTTGTAACTTAAAAAAATGAGGTATGAAATCAACATTCCGAGTATTGTTCTTCCTGAAACGGGACAAGGTGAAAAAGAACGGTAATATGCCAATCATGGCACGTATTACCATTGACGGGAAATTAGCCCAATTCAACACTAAACTTGAAGTCAATCCTAAAAACTGGTCTGCCAAAACCGGAAAGGTAAATGGCAGAGGAGCGGAATTTACCCGCATGAATGAAATGCTGGATAGCATCAAGGCTACCTTGCACAGACACTATCAGACCATTTTAGAACGGGACAGCTATGTAACCGCAGAGAAAGTACGCAATGTGTTCTTAGGTAAAGAGGAAAAAGCAAAAACTCTCTTACAGGTATTTTCCCAGCATAATGAACAATATGCGCTGAAAGTAGGGAAAACAGCCACGCAAAAGACATATACCCGTTATGAACTTACCAAAAATCGCCTTGCCGAATATATCCACAATAAATATAATGTGGAGGATATTACCTTTCGGGAAATAAATGTCGTGTTTATCGAGGGCTTCTACCTATTTATCCGGGAGAATTATCCGTGTACCCACAATACAGCCATGAAGTTTATACAGCGTTTCAGAACTGTTGTTCTGTTTGCCCACAACTTGGGACTGATTACTTTTAATCCTTTCGGGGCATATAAGCTGAAATTTGAATATGTAGAACGGGATTTTCTTGAACAGGCAGAATTAGACCGGATATATCAAAAGACGTTTGCCAGCAAACGACTGGAACAAGTTCGGGATATATTCATTTTCAGTTGCTATACTGGACTTTCTTATGTTGATATATGCGAACTAACACCTGAAAATATAAGATTGTCCTTTGACGGCAATTTGTGGATAATCAAGAAAAGACATAAGACAAGCATCACGTCCAATATTCGATTACTGGATATACCCAAATCCATTTTGCAGAAATATGACGGGAAGCTACCTAATGGTAAACTGCTACCAGTCATCAGCAATCAAAAGATGAATGATTACCTGAAAGAGATTGCGACTGTTTGCGGAATAAATAAGAAAATCACATTCCACGTTGCCCGCCACAGTTTTGCGACCCTTAGCATAAGTTATGGCGTACCCATTGAAAGCGTTTCCAAAATGTTGGGACACACCAACATAAGAACTACCCAAATCTACGCAAAAATCATAGATACTAAACTTAGCGAAGATATGGACATTTTAGCTAACAAGCTAAATAACAGAAAAATATCAGTCATATAAATACTAACTTAAAAAATAAGATTATGGACTTGCAGATTATCCAAAACAAGATTTTTGAAGTCAGAGGTTACCGGCTGATGCTTGACTTGCATTTGGCAGAACTCTATCAAGTGGAAACACGAGCTTTGAAACAAGCGGTCAAACGTAACATAGACCGCTTCCCCAGTGATTTCATGTTTGAGTTGAGCAAAGACGAGTGGTTAGGACTTATCACAAATTGTGATAAGTTCCCTGACAACATCCGTCACACGCCCACCCCGCCTATGGCTTTCACCGAACAGGGGGTAGCCATGCTTTCTTCGGTTCTCCGTTCCAAAGTAGCCATAGAAGTAAACATTTCAATCATGCGGGCTTTCGTCCTCATGCGCCAAATGATAATCGGTTACGAGGAACTGTTAAGGCGCATCGAAGAACTGGAG
>OGXX01001433.1_pt1 | contig 24184 bp, 18 predicted proteins | sample 1576301 | NCBI WGS metagenome assembly OGXX01 (sample SAMEA3541469, study PRJEB24748) | human gut metagenome | biome: human gut; feature: human-associated habitat; material: faeces | place: China | collected 2012
TTGGGATTGTGACAGCACTTACCGGGGCAGCAATAGAAGATATTAAAAGTATTGCCAAAAGACGAAATCCTTCGGTTCAGCTGTACCTCTATCCGTCAAAAGTACAGGGAGAGGGTGCGGCTGCTCAGATTGCAAGAGGTATTCGGTATTTTGATACAGCAGGGGTTGATATTATTATTATCGGCCGTGGTGGAGGCTCTATCGAAGATTTATGGGCCTTTAATGAGATAGAAGTTGCCGATGCGATTTATTATGCAGACACACCGATCATATCAGGAACTGGACATGAAATTGATATGACAATTGCTGACTACTGTGCAGATGTGCGGGCAGCAACTCCTTCTGCAGCCTGTGAACTGGCTATTCCGGATATGACTTCTTTTTACACAAGAATGCATAACTATCAGGAAGTACTCGGGACACTGCTACAGCAAAAACTGATGCTGATGTATGGGAAGACCGCTTTGTTAGAAAGGCAGCTTGAGGCACAGCGGCCAGATAAAAAGCTGATGAGTCATCAGCTCATTTACGAGCGGTTAGAAGGCAGATTGCAACAGGCAATGCGGGATAAGTATCAAAGCAGACAACAGCAATTTACAAGATATGTAGACAGGCTTTCCGCCCTGTCCCCAACATCCCGTCTGAGAGGCGGATATGTATTTGCACAAACGAAAGAGGGAAATCCCCTTACTTCTGCCGGGCAGATAGAAAAGGAGAATCCTTTTTTCATTACTTTTTCAGATGGACAGGCTGAGGTAATGCCGGTTTCAGTGAAAAAGAATAAAAAATAAAGAGGTTTGTCATGGCAAAAACAAAATTTTCAATTGAAGGAGCTTTCGAGCAGTTAGAAGATATTATCGAACAGCTTTCTTCCGAAGAAATCAGCCTGTCTGATTCTATGGACTTATATAAAAAGGGAGTGAAGATTTTAGATAAATGCTCTCAGACATTAGATAAAACACAAAAAGAGATAATTATCTTACAGGAGGGACAAAATGATGCCATCCATAAAGGAACAGCTTTCGAAGAAGATTGAGAAGATTGAACAAACAATTGATTTCTATCTTCCAGAAGAAAAAGGATTACAAAAAACAGTACTTTCTGCAATGAATTATAGTGTAAAAGCTGGGGGCAAGCGTCTGCGCCCAATGCTTATGGCAGAGACATATGAGATGTTTGGGGGAGCGGATTCTTCTGTAATCGAGCCTTTTATGGCTGCCATAGAAATGATTCATACGTACTCGTTGATACATGATGATCTTCCAGCACTTGATAATGATGCATTGCGAAGAGGAATGCCTACTGCACATATAAAGTTTGGGGAGGCAATGGCGATATTAGCCGGGGATGCTCTGTTAAACTATGCATTTGAGACAGCAGCAAAAGCTTTTGACGGAACAAACAAAGATATACAGACAGCAAAGGCATTGCAGATTCTTACAAGAAAACCAGGAATTTATGGTATGATTGGCGGACAGACTGTCGATGTAGAACAGGAGAATAAGGCAATCAGTTTTGATACATTAATGTATATCCATAATAATAAGACAGCTGCGCTGATTGAATGTGCGATGATGATCGGAGCAGTACTTGCAGGAGCTTCCGAGAAAGAAGTATCCATGATCGAACAGATTGCCAACAAGGTAGGTATTGCTTTTCAGATAGAAGATGATATTCTCGATGTAGTAAGTACCAGTGAAGAAATTGGAAAACCAGCAGGAAGTGATGAAAAGAACGGAAAAAATACATACGTCTTATTCAAAGGTATAGAGCAATCTAAAAAGGATGCAGAACAATATACAAGAGAAGCGTTACAGATTTTTGATGAATTAGAGTATAAAAATCCTTTTTTACGTGAATTACTTCTATATCTGGTTGGAAGAAAAAATTAAAAATACCATTCGGAGGATGCGTAATGGGACGTTTATTAAATAAAATAAAAGAACCAAATGATATAAAGAGAATTTCTCCAAAGCTTTATCCGATTCTGGCACAGGAAATCAGAGATTTCCTCATAGATCATGTCAGTCAGACTGGCGGGCATCTTGCCTCGAATTTGGGAGCAGTGGAAATTACAATGGCTCTGCATATCTGTCTTCATTTTCCAGAAGATAAGGTGGTATACGATGTGGGGCATCAATCCTATGTTCATAAGTTACTGACAGGAAGAAAAGACGAATTTACTTCTTTAAGACAAAAAGATGGTCTTTGCGGTTTTCCTAAGCGATGTGAGAGTGACTGTGATGTATTTGGCACAGGACATAGTTCTACCTCTATTTCAGCAGCATTAGGGCTGGCTGTAGCAAGAGATTTAGAACAAAAAGAAGAAACCATTGCTGCGGTAATCGGAGATGGCGCTTTATCTGGTGGAATGGCCTACGAAGCCCTGAATAATTTATCAATTCTTCGAAGAGAAAAGAAGAACATGATTATTATCTTAAATGATAATAAAATGTCGATTTCAGAGAATGTTGGGGGAATGAGCCGTTATTTAAACGATTTGCGTTCTAGAAGAAGTTACAGTGAGTTTAAGGAGAATGTAGAAAATGCACTAAATAATATTCCCGGTGTAGGAAAAAGTGTTGCGAGAACATTAAAGAAATCAAAAGATTCCATCAAGCAGCTTTTTATTCCAGGAATGCTATTTGAAAATATGGGGATTACGTATTATGGACTTGTAAACGGCCATGATATTTATGAACTGATTCACGCAATCAATAGAGCGAAACAGCACGAAGGCCCTATTTTGATTCATGCGATTACCCGAAAGGGAATGGGATATAAGTATGCCGAGAAGAATCCAGAGAAGTTTCATGGAATCGGGCCATTTGATAAAGAGACCGGAGAGGTTTTAGCAAAGAAAACGAAAAAGACCTACACAGATATATTTGCTGAGAGCCTGGTGGAATTAGCCAGGGAGAATAAAAAGATCGTGGCAATCACAGCGGCTATGCCATCTGGCACAGGTTTAAAAGCTTTTAAAAAGCATTATCCAAAGCGCTTTTTTGATGTTGGTATTGCAGAAGAACATGCTGTTACTTTTGCGGCCGGGCTTGCTGCGCAGGGAATGCGTCCGGTTTTTGCGGTATATTCTTCTTTTCTGCAAAGAGGATATGATCAGGTCCTTCATGATGTATGTATCCAGAAGCTTCCTGTATTTTTTGGCATTGACCGTTCCGGTCTTGTAGGCGCAGATGGAGAGACACATCAGGGAATTTTTGATATTTCTTATTTGAGTCATATTCCAAATATGGTATTGATGGCTCCAAAGAATGAAAAAGAAATGCTAGCAATGATGAAGTTTGCCTTAGAGTATAATGGACCAACCGCTATGAAGTATCCAAGAGGTAGTGTATATGATGGTTTATCTGAATATAATGCTCCGATAGAACTTGGAAAGAGTGAAATGATTTACGAGGGACAAGATGTCGTAATCCTGGCAGTAGGAAATATTATGGAAGAATGTGAAAAAGCAGTGCAGCTTCTTAAAAGTCAGGGATATAATCCGGGGCTTGTAAATGTTCGTTTTATTCGCCCAATGGATGAAGAGATGCTGCATGTACTGTCCAAAAAATATTCACTTATTGTTACTGTAGAAGAGAATCAGTTAATCGGAGGATATGGGCAGATGGTTTCTGCTTTTCTCCATAAAAATGTATGCAAGAATCAGCTTCTTACTCTGGGTATTTCCGATTATTTTGTGGGTCATGCCACTGTGAATGAGCAAAGAGAAGAAGCCGGAATCAATGCGGATTCCATTGTAAAGTCGATAATAGATAGGATGAATTAGAATGAAACAACGTTTGGATGTATTGTTAGTAGAGCAGGGACATGCTGCGTCGAGAGAGAAAGCAAAAGCGATGATTATGTCAGGAGTCGTTTTCGTAAACGGCCAGCGAGAAGATAAGGCCGGAAGCACCTTTGATGAGAAGGCTGCCGCAACTATTGAGATTCACGGTTCTACGCTTCGCTATGTAAGTCGTGGTGGCTTAAAACTGGAGAAAGCTGTAGAACAGTTCGGCTTTTCCTTAAAAGATAAAACCTGTATGGATGTCGGGGCTTCTACTGGAGGATTTACAGACTGTATGCTTCAGAATGGAGCCGCAAAAGTATTTTCTGTTGACGTTGGAAGAGGACAGCTTGATTGGAAACTCAGGAATGATGAACGTGTTGTTTGTATGGAAAAGACAAATATGCGTTATGTGAAACCGGAAGATATTGGAGAACTGGCCGACTTTATTTCTATTGATGTCTCCTTTATTTCTCTTACAAAGATTCTTCCACCAGTAAAGGCATGTTTAAAAGAGGATGGACAGGTTGTCTGTCTTATTAAACCACAGTTTGAAGCAGGAAGAGAAAAGGTAGGGAAAAAAGGTGTAGTAAGAGACCGACAAGTACATGAAGATGTTATAAAGCAGATTATGGACTTTGCCTTAGCACTTGGTTTTTCACTGCTGCATCTTGATTATTCACCGATTAAAGGACCAGAGGGAAATATAGAGTACTTACTGCATTTATTAAACAGACCGGAGGAAAGCCAGATTAGTGATGAGATGATACCGGATGTTGTTGCGGCATCCCATCAGTCGTTGTCTCATCGTGAAGCGGTGAAATAGACAGCATGAATAATTTTTTAATTATTGCAAATAAGCAAAAAGATATTAATCTTGAAATTACAGAACAGATCAAACATCATATTACAAGAATGGGTGCAGTATGTAACGTATATGACCAGTATAACAGAAACGTTACTTCTATAGATATTCCAGAGGGAACACAATGTATTCTTGTTATTGGTGGAGATGGTACCATTTTGGCTGCTGCAAGAATGCTTGTTGGAAATACGATTCCGTTACTTGGAATTAATCTTGGAACACTTGGCTTTCTTGCCGACGTGAATCTTGCTGATCTATCAAAGACATTGGATTTATTATTAAAAGACCAATATCAGGTAGAGAATCGTATCATGCTTACAGCAGAAGTGTATAAGCAGGGGGAAAAAGCGGCAACATATATCGCTCTCAACGACTTTAATATTAACCGTTGTGGAGCTTCGAGAGTTATCGGTTTAAAAGTGGGTATTAATGGCTCAACAATTGACTGCTACCGGGCAGATGGTGTTATTGTTTGTACACCAACTGGTTCTACCGGCTATAACTTGTCTGCTGGCGGCCCGATTATTAATCCAACTTGTAAGAACTTTGTGATTACCCCAATCTGCCCACATTCTCTTACTGCGAGAAGTATTGTACTTGCCAAGGAAGATGTGGTTACGGTGGAAGTAGAACAGATAAGAAGTAATATTAAGGAAGAGGCTATTATTTCCTTTGATGGAAGAGAAGGGTTAAGCATTGTTCCGGGAGATCAGGTAAAGATATATAAATCACAGGAAGTAACACCGTTTATTAAAGCAACGGAAGTCAGCTTTGTGCAGATTTTAAAGGAGAAGCTTTTATAAAAAGAAGTGGAGATAAGAATGAAGGGAAAACGACAGGAAAAAATACTGGAGATTATTCGGACAAATGATATAGAAACACAGGAAGAACTGACCAAAAAATTGTCAGAGGCAGGATTTTCTTCGACGCAGGGGACGATTTCAAGGGATATTCGTGAATTAAAACTCACAAAAGTTACCGGTGCAAATGGAAAACAGAAGTATGCACCGATTCAGACTGAGGATATTCATGTTTCCAGCAAGTATAAAAGAGTATTGTCTGAGGGAATTCTTCACATGGATAATGCAGAAAATATATTAGTAATCAAAACAGTTCCAGGCATGGCAATGGCATGTGCCGCGGCGATTGATTCTATTTCTCTTCATGGAGTACTTGGCTGTATTGCCGGGGACGACACGATTATGTGCGTGGTGAAAGAAACCCCTATGGTGGAGGAAGTTATGAAGGAAATTGACACGATTATGAAGGGACATCGTTAACATCGGAGGGTGCTATGCTCATAAATTTACACGTTAAAAATCTGGCACTTATTGAGGAAACAGAGGTAGATTTTACAGATCATCTCAATATACTTACAGGAGAAACAGGTGCAGGTAAGTCGATTCTCATTGGGTCGATTCAATCTGCGCTTGGTGCGAAAATACCAAAAGATATGATAAGACATGGCTGTGACAGTGCACTTATTGAACTGATATTTCACACAAAAAGCCAGGCAGTCCAAAAAAAGATGGAAGAATTTGAGATTCCATTTGAAGATGGAGAGATTATTATATCAAGGAGGATTACCAATAACAGAGTTATTAATAAGGTAAATGATATCAGTGTTACAATTGGCAGATTAAAAGAACTTTCGCCGCTTCTTCTTGACCTAAGTGGACAGCATGAGAACCAGCTTCTTTTAAAACCGCAGAATCATTTGAAAATTATTGATAGTTATCATCGAAGTGTAATTGCTCCTGTAAAAGAAAAGACCGCTTCCTTATATCATGAGTATCAGGAACTTCAAAAGAAACTTTCCGAACAAAATATGGGAGAGGAACAAAGAATTCGGGAGATGGAATTTTTAAAATATGAAATCCAGGAAATTGAGGAAGCGCAACTTCGCCCTGGAGAAGATGAATCTCTTGAAACGGAGTACCAGAAAGTATCCCATGCAAAAGAAATTCTTTCTGACTGTGCGGCTGTTCATGAAGTGACAGCAGGGCAAAACGGTTGTGCGGGTGATCTCATTGGTTCGGCCGTACAACGGCTTTATACGGTGTCTAATCTTGATGCCGAGGCTAGGGGACTAACAGAGCAGTTGCAGACCATTGATTCTTTGCTGAATGATTTTAACAGAGAACTTTCCAGTTATATTGATTCCATGGAATTTGATGGAGAGCAATTTGCAGAAATAGAGGAACGCTTGAATCTGATTAATCATTTGAAAGCAAAGTATGGAGATTCTATAGAGAAAATACAGAAATATCATGATAACAGTGTTGAAAAATATGAAAAACTTTCCAATTATGAGGAGTATATTTCTGAAATAAAAAGGGAATTATCTAAAGTAAAGGAAAAACTGGATATACAGTGTGAGAGATTGACTGCTTTGCGCAAAGAGGCAGCGATTCCGTTAACAAAATTAATTAAAGAAGCATTGTTAGATCTTAACTTTTTAGATGTTGTCTTTGAAATCGCTTTTGAACAGTCAGAACACTATTCTGCATTAGGAAAGGATAATGTCTGCTTTATGATTTCTACAAACCCAGGACAGGCAGTACGACCGCTTCATGAGATTGCATCTGGTGGTGAGTTGTCCAGAATCATGCTGGCAATCAAGTCTATTTTAGCAGATGAAGAAAATATTGAGACATTGATTTTTGATGAGATAGATACAGGAATCAGTGGAAGAACGGCACAGAAAGTTTCAGAACGACTTGCTTATATTGCAAAAAAAAGACAAGTTATTGCCATCACACATCTGCCGCAGATTGCTGCAATGGCAGATTCGCATTATTTAATCGAAAAAACAAGTGATGCCAATTCGACAATCAGTAATATTTACCCATTATCAGAAGAAGAATCGGTAAAAGAACTTGCACGAATGTTAGGCGGAGTGAAAATTACAGAAGCTGTTTTACAAAATGCAAGAGAAATGCGTGCTTTGGCAAAACAGTAAAATATGCCTGTTTGAAACAGGAAGATGCCTGCCATACTAAGTGAAAACTTAGATATGGGGGCATTTTTTATGAGGGAAAAATTAAAACAGTTTTACATTGTATTGTTAGTATTTATACTAACTATCATGGGGCAATATGGACACGATTTACAGTCAGAAGCTGTGTTTTCTACACAAAAAGAAACCGTTTCGGCAAAATCTCAGACGGGGAAACGACTAACCGGGCAAAAAAGCGGGGAAAAAGTGTATGCATCAGGGGCACCAATCGGAATTTATATAAAAACGGAAGGAATTCTTGTATTAGGACTCCAGCAGATTGACGGGAAAAATTCTCCGGCATCCTGTAAAATAAAAGCAGGGGATTATATTCTGAAACTAAACGCTCAGAATATCACAACAAAGCAGCAATTTATACGCTTATTGCAGAAAAATGGAGAAAAAGAAGTGGTGTTGACACTAAAGCGTAAGAACAAAAAGATAAAGGTGAAAGTACAACCCGTATATTCTGCAAAAAATAAATGTTATCAAATTGGTGTGTGGATTCGAAATGATACGCAGGGAATTGGTACGATTACTTTTATAAGAGAGGATGGGACTTTTGCAGCTCTTGGGCATGGAATTAATGACGGAGATATTGGTGTCCGCTTTTTAATTGAGGGTGGAAGTGCGTATCGAACTAATATATCTTCGATTTTGAAGGGAAAATCAGGAATGCCTGGAGAAATAATCGGCACGATTGATTATAGCCCGCAAAATTATCTTGGAGAGATATATGCGAATACGAACGGAGGAATTTTGGGAAAAATAACAGAAAACAAAAAAGAATTTTTTACAGGTAAAAAAATAAGTATTGCAAAAAAATCAGAAGTGAAAACAGGAAAAGCATATCTTAGAAGCAGTATCAGTGGAAAAAGCAAAGATTATTCCATCGAAATAGAAAAAGTATTCTTTCACGAAAAAAATTCTTTAAAAACGTTAAAAATCAGGGTGACAGATTCCGAACTGATTACTCTTACTGGCGGAATTATTCAGGGACTTAGCGGCAGCCCTATTTTACAAAATGGTAAACTTGTTGGTGCAGTCACCCATGTTTTAATTGATAATCCGCAAATGGGCTATGGAATATTTGCAGAAAGTATGTTAGAATAAAAAAAGTGAATTTTTCAGTAAGAGATATTGCAAAATATAAGAAAATTATAGTAGAACTAGTATGCGTTATGATATTATAACGAAATACAGTGATGAAACAGCAACGACTAGTTAGCAGAACTATTGTAAAAAAACTACAGGACAGATAATGAGGGATTATGAATAGTAAAAGTTTAAGCGATTATTATTATAACCATTCTTTTATGGATGGACTTCGGAAGAAACTCACAGAGCTTCTTCCGAATACATATTGTATAGCGGCAATTGATATTGAACATTTCCGCCTCTTTAATAAGTTGTATGGAAGAAGTTCCGGAGACGAAGTTATCCGCTATATTTGTGCCTGTTTGAAACAGAGTGCTATGGAGAATGATGGAATTGATGCCTATTTAGGTGGAGATAATTTTGTTGCTCTTTTGCCAGACAGAGATGAATTACTTTGTGGCATACGAGAAAAGATTATAAAGAAGCTTGGCAAGTGGAATAACACATCTGCATTCTTTCCATTATTTGGTGTGTACACGATAGAAGATACCTCGATACAGCCAGAATTAATGTATGATCGTGCCATGCTGGCGCGCTCTCATGCAGAAGAAGATTATAAATGGCATATCTGTCGTTATACTTTAGAGATGGAATCCTGTTTAGAAGAGGAAGTCTATCTGTTAGCAGAGATAGAGAAGGGCTTGGAAAACGAAGAATTTACATTTTTTGTCCAGCCGCAGTGTAATATTATGACAGGACAGATTGTCGGTGCCGAGGCATTGGTCCGCTGGCAGAAAGAGGATGGAGAGTTCCTTTTACCAGGTGAATTTATTCCAGTATTAGAGAAAAATAAGATGATAGACCGTCTGGACCGTTATATCTGGGAAAAGGTCTGTCAGTGGCTCAAACATTGGATTGATACAGGACATTCTCCGGTTCCAATCTCTATTAATGTATCCCGCATCGACATTTTTTCGATGAATGTCCCGGCTTATTTATTTGATTTGATGGAGAAATATCAGATTCCGAAACATTTGATTAAAGTAGAAATTACAGAAAGTGCCTACACAGAGAATAATAACCGGATTGCCAGTGCAGTAAATACATTGCGAAGCGGAGGATTAGTTGTTATGATGGATGACTTTGGCTGTGGATACTCTTCTTTAAATATGTTAGAGAATATACCTGTTGATGTATTAAAACTCGATATGCGTTTCCTTCGTTTTGAAGAGGCGGAACGCAAAAAAAGTGCACATATATTAGAAGCCATCGTAAATATGGCAAGTATGTTACATCTCCCGATTGTTGTTGAAGGAGTAGAAGATGAGAGTCAGGAGAAGTTTGTACAAGGTCTTGGCTATCGCTATACACAGGGATTTTATTATTATAAACCCCTTCCAATTCCTAAATTTGAAGAACTTTTGAGCGACCATAGAAGAATTGATACACAGGGAATTGTTTACAAACAGGTAGAGCCGATGCATATCCGAGAGTTCATTGATTCAAATTTTGTCAGTGACAGTATGCTCAATAATGTACTTGGCCCAGTTGTTTTTTTTGAAGTACAGAGTGGCAAGATAAAGGTAACCCGCGTCAATGAACAGTACTTCCAGATGATTGGAGCAGAACACTTCAAAGAAGATATTCAAAAAGAATTTTTAGCGCGGATTCCAGCAGAAGAACGCAGCCAGTTCAACGAAATGCTCGAAAACTCTTTCCTGAATCCAGTATCCGGTGCAGATGGTATGCTCCATCTCTTAAGAACAGAAACCGATAAACTCACCGTATACATTAAAGTATTTTATATGCAGGAAAAAGAAGACTGGAGACAATATTACTGTTCCTTAATGGATATGACAAAAATATTATAAATAATAAAAAAGCTATTGCAGTGTTAACTATAAACACTGCAATAGCTTTTTATTATTCCTTCTCTCTGGGTTCGGCAGTCACTGATATTCATTCAGCATTTACCTAATGTTCGCCTTCACATACTCTTTGATTGCCTCAAAGCTTTCCTTACTGATAACATGTTCTATCTTACAGGCATCTTTCTCTGCAATTTCGGCAGAAACACCTAATTTTTCTAAACATGATGTAAGTAATTGATGACGCTCATAAATCATATCCGCAATTGCCTTTCCAGATTCTGTAAGATAAATATATCCGGCATCTGTTACAGTGATATGATTCTTCTCGCGAAGATTCTTCATAGCGATACTTACACTTGATTTTTTGAAATCAAGCTGATTAGCGACATCAACGGAACGAACAACAGGAAGTCTTTTACTGAGAACTAAAATAGTCTCTAAATAGTTTTCAGCAGATTCGTTGTTTTTTTCCTTCAAAATAATCACCTCAATAAACGTATAAATTCACTTATTGTTATTAGTATAACATATTAGCGACAATTTTTCAAACAAAGGTATTAAAAAGTTTTATCATTATTAATCCTTTAAAATTAATCCTTTAAAAAGAAAGAGTAAAATGCTACACTGTAACGGGAGATTTATGGCAGATAACCATGAATACAAAGGAGAATATTTATTATAGATACGATTTTGTACATGGGATTGATATAGTCATAAAATTTTGAAGAGAAAGGATGAAAAAGAAAGATTTTATGAAGAAACTATTATACTTTATGAAAGACTACAAAAAAGAAAGTGTTCTGGCTCCTTTATTTAAGATGTTAGAAGCGTTCTTTGAATTATTTGTACCATTGGTTGTTGCGTCAATCATTGACGATGGTATTGTTCCAAAAGATTCTGGGCATATCATAAGAATGTGTCTGCTTCTTCTGGTATTAGCGGCAGTGGGATTGACATGTTCTATTACCGCACAGTATTTTGCGGCAAAGTCTGCTGTTGGAGCGGCAACAGGGATTCGTTATGAATTATTTACTCATATTCAGACATTAGGCTATGAGGAGATGGATATGGTAGGAACATCTACATTGATTACTCGTATGACAAGTGATATTAATCAGGTGCAGAACGGAATCAATCTGGTACTTCGTCTGTTCCTGCGGTCTCCATTTATTGTATTTGGTGCGATGATCATGGCATTTACGATTGATGTGAAGGCTGCGATGATTTTTGTTGTGGCAATCATTTTATTGTCTATCGTTGTATTTGGTGTCATGTTTATTACAAAGCCACTTTATAAAAAGGTACAGTCAGGACTCGATACGATTCTTGGAACAACAAGAGAGAATCTTACAGGTGTGCGTGTGATTCGTGCTTTTCATCAGGAACAGGCAGAATATAATAAGTTTTTAGCAGAGAATGAAGAACTTACTTCTTTACAGAAATTTGCTGGGAAAATATCAGGACTTACGAATCCACTGACTTTTATTATTATCAACTTTGCTATTTTGGTATTGATTCATACCGGTGCGGTTCGTGTAAGTCTTGGTACGTTATCACAGGGACAGGTTGTTGCGCTTTATAACTATATGTCCCAGATTCTTGTAGAGCTTATCAAGCTGGCAAACCTCATCATTTCCGTGACAAAAGCGATGGCATGTTTTAATCGTATTCAGGATGTTTTTCATATTGAGCCATCTATGAAAGAAGGAACAAAAACAGTTGCTGCTGCAGGCAATACCACTCCTGCGGTAGAATTTAAAAACGTTTCCTTTACTTACGCCGGAGGCGGAGATCATGCTGTGGAGAATATTTCCTTTAAGGCAATGCCAGGACAGACCATTGGAATTATTGGAGGTACTGGTTCTGGAAAGTCTACACTTGTCAATCTGATTCCAAGATTTTATGACGTGAGTGAGGGAGAGGTAGATATTGCAGGGAAAAATATACAGGATTATACTTATGGATCTTTAAGAAACACAATTTCTGTTGTTCCACAAAAGGCACAGCTTTTTGCCGGAACGATTCGGGATAATTTGACTTTTGGCTGCCCGGATGCGACAGAAGAACAGATAGAAGAGGCACTTGCTATCTCGCAGGCAAAGGAATTTGTTGACACAAAAGAAGGAAGACTTGATGCGAAGATAGAACAGGGCGGTAAAAACCTTTCTGGTGGACAGAGACAGCGCCTTACTTTAGCAAGAGCGTTAGTGCCACAGTCAGATATCCTCATTATGGATGACAGTGCATCTGCCCTTGATTATGCAACAGATGCCAGGCTTCGAAAAGCAATTCAGGATATGAAGAGAAAACCGACTGTATTTATCGTGTCACAGAGAACTTCCTCCATCCAGAATGCTGACATGATTTTAGTGCTTGATGATGGAAAGATAGCAGGGCAGGGAACGCATGAACAGTTACTTAAGTCCTGTAATATTTACCGTGAAATTTATGAGACACAGTTTAAGAAGGAGGAAGCGTAAATGGCACAGCAAAATACAAACGGCAAAAGAAAAAGCACAATAAAAAAAGTGTGGCATTATTTAAAAAACTACCGTTTCCTTCTGATTTTATCGATTCTTATGGCGGCACTTACCGTTGCCGGTACATTATATGTACCAATCCTTGTCGGAGATGCGATTGATTTTATTATTAAAAAAGGACAGGTAAATTTTGCGGCGATTGCAAAAATATTAGAAAAAGGTGCGACAGTTATTTTATTTACGGGAATCACACAGTGGATCATGAATATCTGTAACAACCACATTACATTTCATGTAACAAGAGACATCCGTAATGAGGCAATGAAAAAGATTGAAAAGCTGCCACTTAAATATATTGATGGACACTCTTATGGAGATGTAGTAAGTCGTGTTATTGCCGACGTTGATCAGTTTGCCGATGGGCTTTTAATGGGATTTACCCAGTTTTTTACTGGAGTTGTGACGATTCTCGGTACGCTTGGATTTATTTTTTCCATCCATGTAGGAATTGCTCTTTTGGTTGTCTGTCTGACACCGATTTCTTTATTAGTTGCCCGTTTTATCGCAACTCACACTTACTCTATGTTTAAATTGCAGTCAGAGACAAGAGGAGAGCAGACAGCATTAATTGAGGAAATGATTGAAGGAGAAAAGGTTGTAAAAGCATTTGGCTATGAAAAGAGAGCCGGAGAACGTTTTGCAGCTGTAAATGATAAGTTACAGGGATATTCTTTAAAAGCTATCTTTTTTTCTTCTATTACGAATCCGTCTACTCGTTTTGTCAACAGCCTTGTATATGCAAGCGTGGCATTAAGCGGTGCACTCACTGCCATTGGCGGAGGACTTAGCGTTGGACAGCTTACCTGTCTGTTAAGCTATGCAAATCAGTATACAAAACCATTTAATGAGATATCTGGTGTAGTTACGGAACTGCAGAACGCATTAGCCTGTGCGGCTCGTATTTTTGAACTCATTGAGGAAACACCGGAAACTGATGATAAGAAAGATGCCCTTGTTTTGGTAAATCCAGAGGGAAATGTCGAACTTTCTCATGTAAACTTCTCCTATACCACAGAGAAACGCCTGATTGAAGACTTTAATCTTAATGTGAAAAAAGGACAGCGCATTGCGATTGTCGGACCTACCGGGTGCGGAAAGACAACAATTATTAATCTTTTGATGCGTTTTTATGATGTAAATGAAGGAAAAATCATGGTCGAGGGAATGGATATCCGTGATATTACGAGAGAGAGCCTTAGAACTTCCTACGGTATGGTATTACAGGATACCTGGCTTCGAAGTGGAACAATCCGTGATAATATAACGATGGGACGAGAAGGCTTTAGTGACGAACAGATTATCGCTGCAGCAAAAGAGGCTCATTCCTACAGCTTTATTAAAAAAATGCCAAAGGGTCTCGACACATATATTACAGAGGATGGAGCAGGAATGAGTCAGGGGCAGAAACAGCTTCTTTGTATCACAAGAGTAATGCTTCACCTTCCGTCTATGCTGATTCTTGATGAGGCAACTTCCTCCATTGATACCCGTACCGAACAAAAGATTCAGAATGCGTTTGCGAAAATGATGGCCGGACGAACAAGCTTTATCGTGGCACATCGTTTATCTACGATTCAGAATGCGGATGTGATTCTGGTCATGCGAGACGGGCATATTATTGAGCAGGGAAATCACGAGACGTTGTTAAAGCAGAATGGATTCTATGCGAAGCTGTATAACAGCCAGTTTGCAAATTAAGTGAAATTTGTCTTGTATACTTTTATTAAATTTTATATAATAGGAACTGTGCCACATAGAAAATTGTGGTAGTTACGTAGTGATATTTTTTTACAATAACCAGAAATATGAGGTGATTACATGTTTAAAGTTACAGAAGATATTATTTATGTTGGTGTGAATGACCATGAAGTAGATTTATTTGAAGGTCAGTATGATGTACCGAACGGAATGGCATATAATTCGTATGTTGTTCTTGATGAGAAGGTTGCAGTATTTGATACGGTAGATGCACATTTTAAGGATGAGTGGCTTGCAAATCTGGAGGAGGCTTTTGAGGGAAGAACTCCGGATTACTTAATCGTACAGCATATGGAACCAGACCATGCGGCTAATATTGCTAACTTTGCTGAAAAGTATCCAGAAGCAAAGATTGTTGGTAATGCAAAGACTTTCCCTATGATGAAGCAGTTCTTTGGAACAGATTTTGCAGACCGGCAGGTTATCGTAAAAGAGGGAGAGACTTTAAGTACAGGCAAGCATAACCTTACTTTTGTTATGGCTCCGATGGTTCACTGGCCAGAAGTTATGATGACTTATGATACAACAGATAAGATTTTCTTCTCTGCAGATGCTTTTGGTAAGTTTGGTGCATTAGATGTAGAGGAAGAGTGGGATTGTGAAGCACGCCGTTATTACATCGGTATCGTTGGCAAATATGGCCCAATGGTACAGAAGTTATTCGGCAAGGTTGGCTCCCTTGAAATTAAGGCAATCTGCCCATTACATGGACCAGTATTAACCGAGAACTTAGAGCATTATCTGAATCTATACAACATCTGGTCTTCCTATCAGGTGGAGACAGAGGGAACAGTAATAGCCTATACTTCTGTTTATGGCAATACAAAAAAGGCTGTAGAACTGTTAGCTGAGAAGTTAAAAGAAGAAGGCTGTCCAAAAGTTGTTGTTACAGATCTTGCCAGAGATGATATGGCAGAAGCTGTAGAAGATGCATTCCGTTACGGAAAGTTAATTCTTGCCACAACAACATATAACGGAGATATTTTCCCATTTATGAAAGAATTCATTAACCATCTGACAGAGAGAAACTATCAGAACCGTATGATTGGATTTGTAGAGAACGGAAGCTGGACTCCGATGGCAGCAAAGATTATGAAGGCTGCTTTTGAGAAGAGCAAAAATATTACATTTGCAGATACAACGGTGACAATTCGCTCTGCGGTAGATGAAACAAGCGAAGCGCAGATTGCGGCTCTTGCAAAAGAGATGAAATAGTCGTTTTAGGCAAAGCTGACGAAATAAGAAAGACAAAAAATCCCTATTTGTGACTTTAGTCGCGGCAGGTTGAATGTTCGTGGAAACGTTTGCATCCAATTTTTGCTTCGAGGTCACAAATAGGGATTTTTTCTCTTTCCTGATTCTGCCTTTGGCTGTAGCAGAATTACTTATCCTATAAATCACATTCCATACGAGTAATCAGCAGTTCTTTTATGATATCCCGCAAATATACAGAAATCCCCGTATTTTTTTCTGAGAATACATCATCAAATTCTGCAAACCATCGAAGTTCCTTATATTCTCTCTTATACAAAGGAAAAGTCTTTTCATAAGGATAATTCTCTATCTGTATTCCAAAATGTTTCTGCGCTTTTGGAAGCGGCAGGAAGATTCCTTCTTTTTTGACATAGCAGGTAGAAGCTTTTGCTGCCCGGCGGTATTGGCGTTCAACATAGCAGCCGACACTTTTATGAATCGCCCGTTCCTCTTTTGGAAGATAATAATAATTGTGATAGTCTTTGTAAAAATGTTTTAACACGTCCTCAACAAAAGGAAGGGTGATTGTCAGTATGGACAAATCTTTTTTGTCAGAAAAGAGATCTCCTATAGGGGTAGATACCTCTAATGGCTGTGGCAGAGGGAGAGGAAGTCTGCAGGAGATAGCAATGCTGCCATTTCCACGTTCAAACACTTTATTGGCGGGTGCGATTCTCTGTAAAGTGATGTCCTCAAGGAAAATCTGACGATAGGAAAAGAGCGGAAGAAGATATTTCATACCAAGTAAATCATCTTCATTGTGAAGCAGAAGATTATGTAACAAGTCTTTGTCCTTTGACATAAGGTAGTCTTTGTAAACAGCGATAAGCTGTCCGCCATCATATTTGTCTTCTCTATTTAAGCCAAGAAACTGTTCCCAGTCTTTTTGTTTTCCATGTGTCATCTGAAAAAGATTTTGAAAAGGTTTTAAAAACTGGTAAAAATCCAGGGATGGATATTTTTCTATATCACAGGTTAGTTCATTTAAGTCATAATGCCTCTTTAAATAAGGAATATCAAAGCTGTTGCCGTTAAATGTGACAAGCTGCCAGTCTTTTTTTGATAAAATATTTTGAAAGGCAAGGAGAATCTCTTCTTCACTTGTGCCGTCATCATTAAACCACTGGATGAATTGGAATCCTTCTTCTGCAAAATATCCGCAGCCAATCAGGTATAAGATGGTGTTGTCTCTGGAAAAACCAGTAGTTTCTATATCAAAAAATAAAAAAGATTCTGTCTTTTCGGGAATCTTTTCTTGTGGGAATATTTTATTAATCGTTAACATGATACCTCCAGAATGACATATGTTGTCTCCAAAATTCTTAGTATAATAATGTTATAACCATAGCAGAGAACGTTTTATATGTCAAACACATTTTCGAGAAAGGGGTAAATGCGCTTAAAGTAAAAGAGTTGTAATATGATGGGAATTATGGTATCATGTCAGAAGTCAGAATATAAGTTCTAGAGCGTGTTTGAAAAATGCGTGATGCACATCTTGCAGAAAATATTTTTCAAACACGCTCTAGTAACAATTTTAAAAGAAGGCAGGAAATTCATTTGATTTCATATATTAAGGGAACAGTTGCATATAAGGGGAAGGATTCTGTTGTGATAGAGAATCATGGGATTGGTTACCAGATAAAAGTGCCGTCAAGAGTTCTTGAGGGTGTGAATAGTGGTGAGGAAGCGATGCTTCATACCTATCTGTATGTACGAGAAGACCAGTTGGCATTGTTTGGATTCTCTTCGATTCAGGAGTTAGAGACTTTCCAGATTCTGCTTGGAATTTCAGGCATCGGACCGAAAGCAGCATTATCGGTACTTTCCACGATGTCAGTGGAAGATTTGTATTATGCGGTTTTTAGTGAGGATGCGAAGAGTATCGCTAAGACACCGGGTATCGGTCCCAAAGGTGCGAAGAGAATGATCATCGAGCTGAAAGACAAGCTGAATCTAGAAGATTTAGAGTCAGTTTCAGGGGCAGAGGAAGCAGCGCCACAGAGTTCCTCTACAGAAGGAGACAGCATTGCGGATACTGTACAGGCATTAGTAGCATTAGGCTATTCGAATGGAGAAGCATATCGTGCCGTACATAGTGTGCCGGAAGCAGAGAAGTTAGATGCAGAACAGTTATTAAAAGAAGCATTGAAGAAAGTATTAACATTTTTATAAGGTGATAACATGGACAGAATGATCAGCACAGAGCTGATGGAGGAGGATATTGCGGTAGAAGGCAGCCTCCGGCCACAGAATTTATCAGAATATATAGGACAGGAGAAGGTAAAAAAGAACCTTCGGGTATTTATCGAGGCGGCTAAGATGCGAGGAGAGTCTCTTGACCATGTATTATTATATGGCCCTCCGGGTCTTGGAAAAACAACATTAGCAGGGATTATCGCAAACGAAATGGACAGTAATTTGAAGATTACTTCCGGACCAGCGATTGAGAAGCCAGGAGAAATTGCGGCAGTATTGAATGGACTTTCTGATGGAGATGTTCTCTTTATTGACGAGATTCACCGACTGAACCGGCAGGTGGAGGAAGTTCTTTATCCAGCAATGGAGGATTTTTCTATTGATATTATGATTGGAAAGGGCGCTTCAGCGAAGTCTATACGTTTAGAGCTTCCTCATTTTACATTGGTAGGAGCTACAACAAGAGCAGGAATGCTTACTGCACCGCTTCGAGACCGTTTTGGAGTTGTAAACCGTCTGGAATTTTATACAGATGAAGAATTGAAAGTAATTGTAGAACGCTCAGCAGAACTTCTTGGAGTAAAGATTGATGAGGCCGGTGCAATGGAAGTTGGAAAAAGAAGTCGTGGGACACCAAGACTGGCGAATCGACTGCTTAAGCGGGTAAGAGACTTTGCACAGGTTCGATATAACGGTATGATCACATATGAGGTAGCACAGACGGCACTTAATTTACTTGAGGTTGATTCTATGGGATTAGATGCGACAGACCGCAACCTTTTAGAAGCGATGATTACAAAGTTTATGGGAAAACCGGTGGGTTTAGATACACTAGCAGCAGCAATCGGAGAGGATTCTGGTACGATTGAAGATGTGTATGAGCCGTTTCTTATTCAGAGAGGCCTCATTAAGCGAACACCGAGGGGCCGGGCTTTAACTGCTTTCGCCTATGAACATATGGGATATCCGGTACCGGAGGAGATTTATTAAAAGATTTTGCATCACAGGAGGGTTGATATGGAAGAAAGAAGTGAATTGTCAGTAGTAATTGACGGTAAAGTATATAGATTGTCGGGTGGAAGTGATATCTATCTCCAAAAACTTGCCTCCTATGTTGACGGCAAGATAAGAGAATTAAAAAAACAGCCAGGATATAATAAGCTTTCCACAGAATATCGTGATATTTTGCTGGCGCTCAATATTACAGAAGAACTCTTTAAACTTCGGGATGAGATTGAAGTATTTAATCAGGATGGCCGGGACAGAGCTCAGGAGCTTTATGAATTAAAGCAGCAGATTGTCGATAAAGATATGCGGCTTGATGCAGCGAATAAGCTGGTTGCAGATTATAAAGCAAAGGTGAATGAGCTGCAAAAACAGATTATTGGACTGGAGACGAACAATGAATTTCATTAAAAAGAGAAACCTGCCGGAATTACTTGCTCCGGCAGGTTCTTTCGAGCATTTAAAAGCGGCTGTTGCAGCGGGAGCAGATGCGATTTATATGGGTGGTGAAAAGTTTGGTGCCAGAGCGTATGCACATAATTTTTCCAGAGAGGATATGATAGAGGCGCTGCAGTTTGCACATTTTCATGAACGTAAGTTATATCTTACAGTGAACACATTAATGAAAGAGAAAGAGCTTTTTGAAGAATTAGGAGACTTTCTTTTTCCTTATTATGAGAATGGTTTAGACGGTGTTATCGTTCAGGATATTGGTGCGGTTCGATTCATTCGAGAGAATTTCCCTGACTTGGAAATTCACGGAAGCACACAGCTAACGGTGACAGATTTTCGTGGTGCTGTTGCTGCGAAGCGCATGGGAATGACCAGAGTTGTTCCGGCAAGAGAATTATCTTTGGCAGAAATAAAAAGAATAAAAAAAGAAACGGGCCTTGAAGTGGAAGTTTTCGTTCATGGGGCATTGTGTTATTGCTACTCTGGTCAATGTCTTTTAAGCAGTATGTATGGCGGAAGAAGTGGAAATCGCGGCCGCTGTGCCCAGCCTTGCCGACTTCCATATACTCTGATGAATGCTGATGGAATGATATTAAATCCTTCAAAGTATACGAAATATCTTCTTAGTCCAAAGGATTTATGTTCTCTTTCTATGCTGCCGTCTTTAATGGAAATTCCTGTGGATTCTTTAAAGATTGAAGGACGCATGAAAAATGTGGAGTATGTGGCGGGAGTTACAGCAATTTACCGCCAATATTTAGATAAGATTTCTGAAAACTGGGAACAAAGAGCACAATTTCAACCAGAAGAAGAGGATATACATGCCTTAGAAGAATTATACTGTCGCGGCAGTTTTACAGAGGGATATTGGAATAAGCACAATGGGCAGGACATGATGGCAGCTGTTTCTCCCAAAAATACTGGAAGAAAAGTTGGTAAAGTTCTATCTGTCTCTAAAAATAAAGTTCGGATGCATTTTGAAGATACATTACATCCAAAAGATATTTTAGTAATTCCTGTGTCAAAAGATGGGCAGGATGAAGTGATTCTTACAGTCCCTTCTAAAGATGTGGGTACTTCTTTAAAAGGACTGGTGACACTGAACGCTCCTCGCACACAATCTATTAAGCCTGAAATGCCTGTATATCGCAGGAGGAATGAAGAACTTCTTACACACATTGAAAAAAATATTTTAAATGGCGTGATAAAATACCCTGTGACAGGAGATATTACACTAAAAGTTGGCGAACCTTTGATGCTCCAGCTTTTTTGCAGAGAAGAAAGTGTGTTTGTTGAAGGACCGGTTATCGAATGTTCTGAAAAGAGGCCGGTAACGAAGGAAGATATCCTGCGGCAGATGCACAAGACTGGTAATGTACCATTTACACTTACTTCTTTTGAAGTGAATTTAGATGAGGGATGTTTTCTTCCAATGTCTGCTTTAAAAAGAATTCGTCAGGACGGATTTGCTCTTTTAGAGGAAAAATTACGCATCTGCAAAAATAGAGTAGATAATCTGCCAGAAAAAAGAGAATATTTTTATGAGAAGAACTTGTCCTCAAAAGAATTGGATAATCAACAGAATCTAATGAATAAGCGCTATGATTGTCCGAATCAGGCACAACGAGAACTAAACTCAGAGCAGGAAGAGCGAATTGCAAGTGTATATAATATAAAGCAGGCATTTTTTTATTGTGAGGATACTTTTTTTGATGGAATCTGTCTTCCATGGGAATTTTTTTCGGAAAAAGAGTTAGAAAATGTGGGCGAAAAGATTAAGACTGCTGGAAAAAGCCTGTATCTTGCACTTCCTCGTGTATTTCGAGGTAATAATGTGCTGGAAGATCAATTAAAAAAGATCTGTTCTCTGTCAATTTGGGATGGAATTTATGCATATACTATAAATGAAATGGAATTTCTTATGCAGTTAGAGGGATGTACTACAAGAGTGATTGCAGGGGCTTCTTTTTATCATTGGAATTCTTCGGCTATACAGGAATCAAATGCACTCTATGATAATATGACCGTAAGAGAGCTGCCTGTTGAATTGTCGGAAGAAGAAATTTCAGATATGATAAAGGGAATGGATAAAGAACAGCAGCAAACGGTTGACTTTGAATTACTTATTTATGGAAGAATACCGGTAATGCAGTCAGCACAGTGCCTTAAAAAGACGTGTGGGCGTTGTAATAAAACTTCCGGGCGATTATGGCTTGAGGATAAAAAGAAAAGAAAGCTTTTAGTAACTACACACTGCCTGGATTGTTATAATCTTATTTGGCAGGATAAGCCGAAGAGTCTGATTGGAGAGAATATCAAAGAGGTTTCTTCTCACATAAAGAGACATCGCTTTGATTTATTTGAACTTACTGAAGCAGAAGTATCTTCCGTAAAACAAAGATATCTTAAATGGAAAGAACAGCATTTTACAGAAGAACAAAGTAAAGATACTTCAGATTCATACTGGAATTATGGAATAGAGTAGAAAGGTGGGAATGAAAGTATGGTGAGTTTGATTTCAACAGGATCGAATTATATTATTGTCATCATGGGTGTTATTTACGCAATTACCTGTTTTACCGTTTTTCTTCCCTCTACTGAGAAACGACAGGTAAAGCGGATGGACAGGCAGGAATTGTTTATGTTCGTATTTCATTTTATCTGTTATGGTGTATTATTTGCCAAAACTTTGGATACAAAGATTATTTTTTTGTATCTTGCGCAGGTCGTATTTTTTAAGATGCTGATTTTTGTCTATTCACGAGTATATGTAGACTGTTCGCGAATTTTGATGAATCATACCTGTTTCTTGCTTTTGATTGGTTTTGTTATGTTAACACGCCTGTCATTTGATAAAGCAGTAAAGCAATTTATTATTGCTGCGGCTACTTCATTGATTGTTTTATTTATTCCGTATTTTATGGAAAAGGCTGTCTGGCTCAAAAAGCTGAAATGGATTTATGGCCTCCTTGGACTGATATTCTTGTCTAGTGTATTTGTAATTGGTACTTCACAGAATGGAGCAACGAACTGGATTTCTTTGGGACATGGGATTGCTTTGCAGCCTTCGGAATTTGTTAAGATTTCTTTTGTCTTTTTTATTGCAGCGATGCTTACGAAAGCACCGAATTTTAAAACAATGCTTCTTACGAGCATTTTTGCGGCATGCCATGTTATCATATTAATTGGCGAAAAGGATTTAGGTGGAGCATTAATCTATTTTGTTGTATATGTTTTTCTTTGCTATGTCGCTACTGGAAGGGGAATTTATTTATTTGGAGGAATCGGAGCGGGCACTCTTGCGGCAAAGTTAGCGTACATGCTGTTTGCGCATGTGCGGGTTCGTTTTATTGCCTGGAAAGATCCCTGGTCTGTCATTGAGGGCAGCGGATATCAGATTACGCAGTCTTTATTTGCGATTGCCGCGGGAAGCTGGCTTGGGAAAGGACTGACACAGGGCAGGCCAAATGATATTCCCATTGTGGAAAGTGATTTTATTTTCTCTGCAATTACCGAAGAATTCGGAATTTTATTTGCAATTTGTCTGATATTAATTTATTTGGGAGTGTTTATTCATTTCCTAAAAATTGCGATGGACGTGAGGGGTCGCTTTTACAAGCTTTTAGCATATGGATTTTCTATTTGCTTTATTTTTCAGGTGTTTCTTACAATTGGAGGGGTTACTAAGTTTATTCCTTCTACCGGAGTAACACTTCCACTGATCAGTTATGGAGGAAGTTCTGTAGCCAGTACATTAATAATTTTTGCAGTTATGCAGGGCATATTTATCATTGCCTATAAAGAGGATGATGAGAATGAAGAAGAACAAGCAGGGCAGCCGGACGAGAGTGACCGTAAAAAATACGACTGAACGAAGAGAATCTCGCAGGCACGATCAAAAGGAAACCTTATTTTTTGATATAAAGAACTTATTTACTCCAAGAAGAGGGAAAAAATTAAAAACGAACCGTTATATGCTACAGACAAGTATTATTGTTGTCGCACTTTTTCTGGGGTTAATTGGCTATGTGGTGAAATTTACCTTAAAGGATAGCAATAGCGTAGCGCAAAGTTCTTATAATAAGAGAAATTCTTCTCTCTCTGACCAGACAAAACGAGGTCAGATTTTAAGTGCGAACCAGAAGATTCTTGCATATTCTGAGAATAACGAAGCTGGAGATGAGATACGGCACTATCCTTACGAAAATATGTTTGTATATTCTATTGCCGTTTCAGTTCTTACAGGAATTCTTATACTATGCTGCTTTAATACCGTTATCCACGGTATTTCTTCGATATTTAGATTAAAGCCGGATCAGGAAAGTCTTGTAGCAATGGCGCTTATAACTTCCT
>OGXX01001437.1_pt1 | contig 24165 bp, 27 predicted proteins | sample 1576301 | NCBI WGS metagenome assembly OGXX01 (sample SAMEA3541469, study PRJEB24748) | human gut metagenome | biome: human gut; feature: human-associated habitat; material: faeces | place: China | collected 2012
CCGGGCGGATACGGGTCTTTCACCCGCTAGAACGTGCGCTCACCGGGCGCACAAACAGCGTCCCGGAGGGGTAGCCCTCCGGGACATTTAACTTTATACCGTCAAGTAGAAAACCGATAGGAAACCTCCGGGTATGTTGAAACCGGCCTTGGAATATTAGGCGGGAACCGGATACCTAGTAAAACTATATTGGGGAAAGGATGGAGCGCTTGAAAAAAAGACGATATGTATTGCTGGTATTGCTTCTGCTGCTATTGTTGGGAGTCGGCCTGGCGACCTATCCCATGATCAGTAGCTATTACACGGCCCGGCACCAATCCCAGGTCAGCGTCCAGTTTCAGGCGGCCCTGGAGGCCATGCCTCAGGCTGAGATTCAGGCAGACCGGGCGGCGGCGGAACGTTATAACCGGGAGCTGGCGGCAGGAACGCTTCTGCACTACACAACAGAGGACGGCACTGCGTATGAAGATATTCTGGACTCCGCCGGAACGGGTATGATGGGATATGTGGAGATTCCCAGCATGGATGTGATGCTGCCCATCTATCACGGCACAGGAGAGGATTCCCTTTCCCGGGGGGCGGGGCACATGCCCAGCTCCTCGTTTCCCATTGGCGGCGAGGGCACGCACGCCGTCATCTCTGCTCACAGCGCCATGCCCACTGCCAGAATGTTTACGGATTTGGACCGGCTGAAAGAGGGAGACCGGTTCTCCATCCATGTGTTGGATGAGGTACTGCACTATGAGGTGGACCGGATTGTGACGGTGTTGCCTTCAGAAATTGAGTATCTGGAGATCAAGCCGGAAGAGGATTATGTGACGTTACTGACCTGTGTGCCATATGGGGTGAATACCCACAGGCTTCTGGTTCGCGGCCACAGAGTGGAGGAGGAGCCGGAAAGCGCCCTCTCCACAGAAAGACCTTCCTCTCGGAAGGAGGCTGCGGCAAAGTCCACCTGGCAGGAAAAATACTGGCAGGGCATTTTGACCGGCCTTATCAGCTTCCTGGGTGTAGCATGGATTTTCATCCTGACCAGGTGGGTGATGAAACGGATTCACAGGAGAAAGCGAGAGGATCCAACATGAGGAAAGGGCAAATTGGACTGCTTCTGCTGTGCCTTCTTTTATTGCTGGCAGGCATCGGGACGCTGTTATATCCTACATTTCACGCCTGGCAGGAGGAGCAGAAAATCGATCGAGCCGTTCAAAGTTTTCGGAGCAAAACCCAGGAAGCTGCGCCGCAGAAGCCACAGTTGATACCAGAACCGGGGGAAGTCACAGAACCTACTGTTCCATATTTGGAGCTGCTGGAGGCCATGAAGGCCTACAATCAGGACATCTGGATAGATGGACAGTCCGGTCTGCGGGATCCCTGGTCCTATCAAGCGCCGGTGTTTGACCTGGCGGAATACGGAGTCTCAGACGGTACGGTGGGCATTTTATCCATTCCCAAAATGGATTTGGAGCTGCCCATTTATCTGGGAGCGACGGCGGAGCACCTGGCATCTGGAGCGGCCCAACTGTCCCAAACCTCTATGCCCATTGGGGGGAGCAACACCAACTGCGTTCTGGCCGGGCATCGGGGCTGGTATGGGGCGCTGTTTTTCCGGCATATTGAGCTGCTGGAAATTGGAGATGAGATTACGATCCGCAACCTGTGGGATACGCTCACCTACCAGGTGGTGGAGATCCAGGTCATAGAACCAAACGAAATTGAAGAAATTCTCGTGCAGCCGGGGCGGGATTTGGTAACACTGCTCACCTGTCACCCCTATGGCTCCGGTGGGCGATATCGCTACGTTGTATTTTGTGAGCGCATGTAAAAGGAGGCCCGAATATGCTAGAAGATGAACCTGTAACGCCGCTCAGCAGAGGGAAAACAAGCATTGATCCCAAAAAGATCAAGACCTTGAATAAGCTCCTGGCGGCAGGCTTTGACCAAGAAAAAGCGATTGTAAGTATGTCCATAGACCAAATTTTGAAACTTCCAGGCGTCAAGCTTGATGATGTCAGATACATAAACGAGCTGCAAAAAAGCATCCGGGAAAACAGACTTATTCCCTTTCTGAGCCGTGCCGGAGAACAAAAAACAGAGTCTCCCGAAGGAATTGCAGCTGCACATGCTGTTGACGCCGACTGATTTTTGTGAAAAAGACGGCCGGTTTTTTCCAATTTTAGGATGAAGAATGGCAGAAAATGGATGCAGCAGCAATGAAAACTTGGGCATTTTTATGGCTGTTCTGTCCCAGGGGCAGAGCAAATTGATATCGGAGGTATCGCGCTTATGGAAGATTACTGTGTAGCTTGCGGGGCCATTGTGCCGGAGGGACGTATGGTTTGCCCCATGTGCGAGGCGAAATATTTCGAAAAGAAGCCCCAAAATCCCTCCCAAGGTCAGCTGACTGCTGGGTGGTGGAGAGCGAGGCGAGGACGCGCTGGCGGAAAACTCCTCCCACCAGAGGGCGTGAACGCGAAAGCAAATGAAGGGAGTTGACACGGATGGCCAGAGGCGAACGGATCCTGGAGGCCTATAAAGCGGCGCTTGCAAAGCGAGAAAGCTTTCGGAGATATCTGAGCCGGAGCCTTTCCAGCAGGGATGAATCCGCACTGAAGGGCTTTTTGGCAGCCGCCAGAAATTACCTGTCAGGAGGAGCGAGCTGTATGGATGAGGTTCCTGTTTCCGACATGGAAATGCATGGCTCATCGCAGTATTTGAAAAAGCTGTACCTGCTTTCTCTTCAGCTTCAGCAGAAAAAGTGGGACGCGGCTTGTGATACGCTGGAATTTCTGATATACTGTTGCCGGATTGAGGAATATCCCGTGCTGTACACCATCATACATTTGCTGGAGGAAATCCCATGAAGCGTCCTTCTTCTTTCTGCTGCAGCAACCGTGAAAACGCCTGGACGACACGCCAAAAGCGGATGCGTTTTTCAGGAATTGAACACAATTTGGATGAGTTGCTGGATCATACCAGCAACGCCGAGGAAAAAATTCTGGCGATGAATTTTGCAATCTGGGCGCTGGGATGTGAGCTTTCCGCCGAGGCAAACGCCGCAATTTTGCATCAGGGCCTGTTAAAAACGAAGGATTTTCGTGATTACAACCTGTCGTCTTGGCTCCCAGAGAAGGAAGAATGCCTTCTGGAAGTGCGTGAGATTGAGCTGCGGAATGTCAATGTTTGTGCCATCCCCTACCATGGAGACAAGCTTGTTTGGGCACTTCGGGATGTTTCCAGAGACGGATTCAAGGGAGATACTGGCAACTGCAAGGGGATTTTTTATCCAGAGTTGCAGTTGGCGACGATCTACAGCGCCCACCATCATACAACAGCCGGGCTTGTTCACGGCGGCAGTTGTCTGGCTCCGCTGACTGTTTTTTCCCTGGAGCCGTACTTTGAAATCACCCTGACAGACGGCGCGTATCTCTACACCAGGGGCCAATGGCCGCTGGAACGACCGGTGGAACCCAGGCTGGCGGCCATGTATCGCATCGCCCAAAGGCGGTACTGGCTGATGCAACAGGAACCTACAGCGTGGCAAATATATCAGGACTCCGTAACGCAAAAAAGATAATAGTAGCCCTTGGCCGACTGGTTTTCAGTTCAGAAACCGGTCGGCTATTTCTATTTCAGAAAGGCAGGTGCTTATTGTGGCGTACATCCCGGAGGAGCAGGTGGCAAAGGCCAAAGAGATGGATTTGCTCACCTGGCTTCAGAACTATGAGCCTCAGGAGCTGGTGCAGTTCAGCGGGAATACTTACTGCACCAGAGAGCATGACAGCCTCAAAATCTCCAACGGAAAGTGGTACTGGTTCTCTCGCGGCATCGGCGGCAAGAGCGCGCTGGACTATTTGATTAAGGTTCGGGAGATTCCTTTTGCCGAGGCGGTGGCCATGATTTTGGGGCAGGCGGCGCTTCAACCGCCTGTTTTTGCACCCAGGCAGCAGGAGAAAACCGAAAAAAAGCTCCGGCTGCCACAGAAAAACAGGAGCTGCGAACGGGCAATTTCCTATCTGGAACATCGTGGAATTGACCGGGAGCTGCTTCAATTTTGCGTTTCCACAGGCCGGATTTACGAAAGCTTTCCCCATCACAGCGTCGTTTTTGTTGGCTTCGACGGGGAGAAAAAGCCCCGCTACGCAGCCGTCAGAGCTGTGGAAGGCTCCTTCAAAGGCGAGGCAACCGGCAGCGACAAGAGCTTTTCTTTCAGCATTCCGGCGGAAAACAGCGACACGCTTCACCTGTTTGAGAGTGCCATTGACCTGCTTTCCTTTGCCACAATGGCAAAAATTACGGGCAGAAGATGGAATGCGCATCACCTTTTATCCCTTGCTGGTGTGTACAAGCCTGGAAAAAACAGGGCCGAAAGCGCCGTCCCGTTGGCTCTTTCCCGCTTCCTGGCGGAGCATCCGGAGGTTCAAAACATTGTCCTCCGGCTGGACAATGATGCGCCGGGACGGCTGGCTGCGGCTGGGTTACAGGAGATTCTGGCAAGTCAGTACCAGGTACATCTTGCGCCGCCGATGGAAGGAAAGGACTATAACGACTTTCTATGCATCCGGCTGGGACTGCCTCCTCCCCAGTGCAACCGGTCCGAGCTGCACCGGAAAGGGGGTGAGGCCAGATGAGGGGGAGGCCGTTGGACAATGCGGCCTTGGATGGGCGGTATCAGAAACGATTGTGTTTCAGATGGTACCCCTGCGGGCCTCCCGCAGGGAGATGGAATCTGTCATACTTTCGCAAGCATCGTGTTTCTGCTACCTTCACACAGCTTGTCAGGGGAAGCCCCCTGAAACCCCTCGCTGGATGTGCCATTTTTGACTTTACAGAATGTTCATATTTAAGATGGAAGGTGATATCCCAATGGCCAGAAGCAAGGCTGGCAGAGCCATTCCCCACACCGGCCAATATGTCCGGCATGTCCAGGTATGGCTGACGGATGAACAGTTTGAAAAGCTAAACCGAGATTACAGGACCTGCGGCTTTCGTCATCGGGAGGCGTACCTGCGGCAGCTGATTGCAGGAGCACAGCCACGGGCTGCGCCTCCGTTGGAATATGGGAGGCTGATGGAAGCGCTATACCGCATTGGCAACAACATGAATCAGGTTGCGGTGAAGGCCCACACCCTCCACACAATTGATGCCAAGCGTTATGATGAAGCGTACCGGGAGCTGCTAGAAACAGTTCAGGAAATTACAGCTGCGTTTGTGCTGCCTGCTGAGTACGTCCCAATGTCAGAAGCAGCAGCTCAAGCAATGCCCTGAGGAGGAGATGAATTGTGGCGGTAACGTCTCTATGGCGGATCAAGGGTTGGTTGGGTGGTGTGGTGATCTACATGGAGAATCCGCAGAAGACCACCAATCCGGCTGCTGTTTCGGCGGAGAGCTTGGATGATGTAATCCGCTATGCAGTGAACCAGGTCAAGACCACGCTGCCTCAGGGGAAAACGGAGGAACTGGAAGATGAGAGCCTCCCTGGAAAGCAACGGCTGGTAAGCGGCGTCAACTGTCTGCCGGACACAGCAAGGTTTGAGATGATGGCGGTGAAAAAGCGGTTTGGCAAAGAAGACGGTACAGTAGCCTATCACGGCTATCAGTCCTTTGCCCCGGGCGAGGCTACACCGGAAATAGCACATGAAATTGGTGTGAGACTGGCAAAGCAATTGTGGGGTGAGAAGTACCAGGTTCTGGTGGCCACCCATTTGGATAAGGCCAGTCACATTCACAACCACTTTTTAATTAACACCGTTTCCTTCCTGGACGGAAAAAAGTTCTACCGCAGCAGCAAAGACTACTACGACATGCGGACAGCCTCAGATGCTCTCTGCCGGGAGTACGGACTATCCATCGTAGAGAAACCCAAGCGCCCAGGGCAATCCTATGCCCAATGGAAGGCCAGGCAGGAGGGCAAGCCCGCTGGGCGCAGTCTCATCCAGGCGGACGTGGACGAAGCGATTTTGGCCGCCCTGACGGACAAGCACTTTTTCCAGCTCCTGCGGGAGAAGGGCTATGAAATCAAGCTGGGCAAGGACATCACCCTTCGTCCCCCAGGAAAAGAACGTGGACTGAAGCTGGCCCGGAACTTTGGAGAGGACTACACCCTGGAGGCCATTCGGACCAGGATTCTCCGGCATCCTGTTCCGCCTCGGCCCAGGCCCAAGCCAAAGCAGCAGACCCGCCGGGTCAAAGCCCGGCCCGGTACCTGGAAAGCCGCCCGGAAAATGACTGGCCTGGGGAGTCAGTATTTTTACTGGTGTCACAAGCTGGGTATCCAGTCCAAAGGTAAGACCGGCCGAAAGCGCCACTACCTCCAGCGGGAGGACTACTTCCAGTTCCAGAATCTGATTGCAGAGTCCTGGCTTCTGACGAAAAACCGCATTGAGACCTCCCAACAGCTGACGGCTTACCGCACCCAGGTAGAGGACCAGATCCAGGCCCTCAGTAGCCAGCGTCAAAGCCTGTATAAGCAGAAGCGCACCGTTGCCGTACAGCGTGACCCGGACCGGCAGGCGGCTCTGCAACGGGACATAGACGCCTTGACCCTGGAGCTGAAGAAGCTGCGCCGGGAGGTGCATTTGTGTGACCACATCGCAGAGCGTTCGGTGGCTCTGCAGGAAAAAATCAAAACCGTCCGTGAGGACGAAAAGGAGGGACAGCACCATGAATCCAGAGAGCGAGGCCGCAAATCAAGCGGTGAGCCAAGTCATCCGAATCGTGGGTGATGGATTGGATATTGCCCTGCGGCTCACCGGCGCGGCGGCAAGGGAAACGGCCATTCTGCTGTACACTGCCATGAAAAGTCAGGGCGAAAAAAACAAACCAGGCCGTCAGAAGCTAACCAAGATGCTGCAAACCGGTACCGCGAGAATTTTCGATGTGCCGGAGAGCAAAATGAAGGAGTTTGTGCAGGAGGCCAAGCGCTACGGCATCTCCTACTGCGTCCTGCGCAAGTCTAAAACCGGGGACAAGGATATACACGAGGTCATTGTCCACGAGGAGGACGCCGGGCGCATCAGCCGGATTGCGGATAAGATCAAGGTAGGCACCGTAACCGTGGAAGCTGTGCCGGAGGAGGAGGCCAAACAGATTCCGCCCATGACCGACGAGGACCTGGTAAACAGCCTTCTGGGCGAGGAAGCAGCGCCTGTGCCAGAAGACCGTGCAACGTCTGCTATGCCGGATGCATCCCGGGAGGCGGCTTCCGAGAGGCAGCTGGGGCCTTGGGAGATTGCGTCGGAAACTGAGCCGGATACGCCAGAGCAGCCGGGAGATGATCTCTTTTTCGGCATGGAGGATACAACACCCGTTCAGGACAGCCCAGCGCCGACTCCCGGTTCTACGCCCACCGATCCGAGCCGGACTCAGCCGGATTCTCTGGATGCGTTGGGGCTTACCATGTTCAGCCGGGAAGGGACGGCACAGGAAGCGGCCTCTCAGCCGGAGAAGCCTGAAAACCCTACAGTCTCCCGGGCACCGCAGGGAGATGCTCCGTCCGGGCCCTTCTCCAGGAGCTCCAGGCGTTCCAGCTTGGAGGGGAATTCCAGGAGTGAGCGCCCATCTGTCCGGGAGGAGTTGGAGAAAATCCGCCGGGAGCAGGCGGGAGCCGGTTTACCGGCTGCTGCCAGGGAGGCAGTGCATCAGCCCCAGGCGGCCATGTCAAAGGAAATTGCGGGAAAGGGGCGGTAGAACATGGAGAATTCGTTGGATCACCTGCTGACTGGTGCGGCAGCGCCCCAGCCGCAGAATTTTACACCGGAAGAGTTTGCCGCCAGGAAAAAACTTCAGCGGGAGGCGGTCTATGCCATGGTGGAGGCAACCACCATGGCGGTCTGTACAGATGGGCAACGGTTTCGGGATTACCTGAACGTGCAAGCCCGGTTTGACCGCTACTCTGTTACGAACGCGCTGCTGATTTTGGCCCAGTGTCCGGAAGCTACCCAGCTGCGGGACTTTGACGGCTGGCGGGAGAAGGGAGCCATGGTGGGCAAGGGACAAAAGGCCATTTCTATCCTGGAGCCCGGCAAACAGTACACCACGCTGGAGGGTCATGTTGGCACGTACTACAACGTGAAAAGCGTATTTGACATTTCCCAGACCAATGCAGCCAGGCCGGAGTCGGCGCCGCGACCGGAAGCACGTGGACTGGTGTCTGCGCTCATTGCCAAGCGCCCTGTGCCCATCGAGCTGGTAGACCGGCTTTCCACCGGCGCCTATTATGACGCCGCCAATCGGACAATCGTTGCCCGGAAGGGCATGGAGTTCAACACCCTGTTTTGCTGTGTTTCCAATGCCCTGGCCAAGGCGGAAATCCACCGTCTTGGAGGCGACCCCAATACGGAGCTGGCAGCCTTTGACGCCTACTGTGCATCCTATCTCATGACCCGGAAATACGGGTTGGATGTAAGCCGGTACAGCTTTCCGGTGCTGCCGGAAGCTCTGGGGGACCCCAGAGCTGCACGGGCAGAGCTGAGCCGGATCCGTGAGGTGTTTCATACCCTGGCCGTCCGGACAGACCGGGGGCTGGCCGGACTGGACAAGGCCGTACCCAGCCAGGCAGGTACAGAGGTGCGGTAAATGGAGAAGCATTACCGATTTATGTTGGATGAAAACCAGTGGAGTGTTCTGGTCAACATCCTGCTGGAAAAATGGGAGACTTGGAAGCAGGCGGGTGACACTAGGGCATCGCTTGCCTGGCAGACATATTGGAACACTTCTCACGCCCCTCTGAAAAAACAGTTTTTACGTCGCCGAACAAGCCGGGAGCTGACCGTCACCAGAGAGCAACAAGGTCTGATGTTCCGCATTCTCTGCGATGCCCATGCAGCCCGACTTCAAAAAGGTGCAAAGGAGCGTCAACGGTGATGGGCGGCGGCAAGGGCAAGATATGGATGTATCTGCTGGGTGCGCTTCCCGCCGTCTGGTTGGGGCTGCTGATTGCGCCCTACCTGTCCGGGGGACTGCCGGAGCTGGTCCGAAGCTTTGGAGGGGTAATGGACCGGCCCTTTCACATCGTCTGGTGTGACAACAGCGTCAGGGCGGTGCTCCTGCTCCTCCTTGCTTATGGCCTGGCCGTTGTCCTGTACGTCTCCACCCGGCACAATTACCGCCGGGGCGAGGAGCACGGCTCTGCCAAGTGGGGGGATGCCGAGACGGTATGTAAAAAGTACCGGGATAAACAGCTTGCAGAAAATAAATTGCTCACCCAGAATGTCCACATGGGTTTGGACGGTAGAAAGCACCGCCGCAACTTAAATACCGTAGTGGTGGGCGGCAGCGGTGCAGGCAAAACCCGTTTTTACGCCAGGCCCAATCTCATGCAGGCCAATACCTCCTTTGTGGTGTTGGACCCTAAGGGGGAGCTTTTGCGTAATTCCGGAAAGCTCCTGGAAGCAAAGGACTATGAAATCCGGGTGCTGGATCTGTTGCACATGGCCAAAAGCCACTGCTATAACCCCTTTGTGTACATCCGCAACGACGATGATGTGCAGCGTCTGGTGACGGGCCTGTTCAAGGCCACTACTCCCAAGGGCAGTCAGACCCAGGACCCATTTTGGGACAACTCCGCTGCCATGCTCCTGAAGGCCATTCTGTTCTACCTGTATCACGAAGCGCCACCGGAGGAGCAGAACTTCTCCATGGTGATGGAGATGCTTCGCGCCGGAGCGGTGAACGAGGAGGACAGCAGCTACCAGTCTCCCCTGGACATTTTGTTTGCCCGGCTGGAGATGCGCAGTCCCCTGCACATTGCGGTCAAATACTACCGGGATTACCGGGGCGGTGCAGCCAAGACTCTGAAATCCATTCAAATCACCCTGGCGGCCCGGCTGGAAAAGTTCAACCTGTCCAGTGTCGCATCTCTGACCATGACAGATGAACTGGATTTGCCAAGCCTGGGAAAACGGAAGACGGCGCTGTTCTGCCTGATTCCGGACAATGATACCAGTTTTAACTTTTTGGTGTCGCTCCTTTACACCCAGATTTTCCAACAGCTTTTCGATTTGGCTGACAACCAATACGGTGGGGCGCTTCCCATTCCGGTACATTTCCTAATGGACGAATTCGCTAACGTGAGCTTACCAGATGATTTTGACAAGATTCTGGCTACCATGCGCTCCCGGAACGTCTTTGTGTCCATCATTCTCCAGAATATCTCCCAGCTGAAGGCTCTGTTTGAAAAGCAATGGGAAAGCATCCTGGGCAACTGCGATGAGTTCCTGTACCTGGGCGGAAATGAGCAAAGCACCCACAAATATGTGTCGGAGCTTCTGGGAAAGGCCACCATTGACACCAACACCTATGGCAGATCCCGTGGCCGCAACGGCAGCTACAGCACCAACTACCAGCTGGCAGGCCGGGAGCTGATGACGCCCAATGAGGTGCAGCAAATGGACAACCGCAAGGCCCTGCTGTTCATCCGGGGAGAAAGGCCTGTCATGGATGAGAAATACGACATCCGGAAGCATCCCTATGTTGCGCTGACTCCGGATGGAGGCGGCTCCCTTTACATCCACGGCGATATGGAGAGCAGCGCTGCTACCATGGAGCGATTGGATGGGCAGGCCGGGGCGGAGTCGCTGTGGGCATATCTACCGGAGGATATGGACTGTGAGCTCCTTACCAATGAGGAAATAGAAGCGCTTTACTCACTAAAACACAACAATTTGGAGGAATTTTCATGATGAACCACAAGAACCAAACCGACACGAACCAGGAAACCCGTCCCCTGCGTTTGGGCAGGCGGGGAAAACGGGCCTTTGGCCTGTATGCCCTGCTGTTGGGCTGCTTTGCCTGCTTGCCAATCACAGCCTACGCCACAAGCGACCCGGTGGGAGCCGTCAATAATTTTTCTGACTTTATTTTCGGCTTGATCCGGGCGGTGGGTATTATCATTCTGGGCTGGGGCGTGGTGCAGGTGGGTCTGTCCATCCAGAGCCATGACCCCTCGCAGCGCTCCAACGGCATTCTGACCCTCCTGGGCGGCATTGTCATTACCTTCACCAAGGAGATTTTGTCCCTGATTACCGGCGGTTAAAAATGTGATATGAGCGATAATTGGATTGTACAAAATATTGAAAAGGCTCTGGCAACCTGGGACAATGCCTTGGCTGAAATCCAGAGCATTCTCACCATCTCCCCCCAGGGCTTCCGGGGCGGGACCATTTGGAACGCCATTGTTTCGGTGAACGGTGCGCTGAAAGCGGTGGGCTATGCCCTACTGGTGCTGTTTTTCCTGATTGGCGTCATGAAGACCTGCGGCAGCATCGCAGAGGTCAAGAGGCCGGAGCATGCTCTGAAGCTGTTCCTTCGCTTTATTCTGGCCAAGGGCGTGATTGACAATGGTCTGGAGATCATGGAGGTGCTGATTGAGGTGGTTCAGGGCATCCTGCAAACCATCCTGGGCTCTCATGTCATTTCCGGCGCCACCACCATTGCCCCGGAAATGGTAACGGCCATAGAAAACTGCGATTTTTTAAATTCGATTCCCTTGTGGATTGTGGCAATCCTGGGCCGCCTGGGGGTGGTGGTCATTACCTTTGTGCTGATTCTTACGGTATATGGACGCTTTTTCAAGATTTTCACTTACATTGCCATTGCTCCCATTCCTCTGTCCACCTTTGCCGGAGAGCCAACCCAGAATGTAGGGAGAAGCTTCCTGAAAAGCTTTGCCGGGGCCTGCCTTCAGGGGGCAATCATTGTGGTGGCCTGTGTGATTTTCTCCCTGTACGCCACCTCTCAGCCGTCTGTGGATGCAGGCGCGTCTGCGCTCTCCATGGCATGGAGCTATATGGAGGGCCTGATCCTCAACATGCTGATCCTGACTGCCACGGTGAAAGCCTCGGACCATGTGGTGCGGGAAATGATGGGGCTGTAAATTGCTGAACACTCCCTTGACGAGATAGCTATATGTGAGTATAATATACATAAAATATTACTATCTAAGTACAGGGAGGTGCTGGCATGAATATTCGTTCCTCTGCGGCAATCTGCCAAAACTACCGGGAGAACATGTTGCAGCTCCGGAAGGAGCTGCTGGCCGTGGAGGAAGACAGGCTTCATGGAAGCAAAGGATATTCTGTAGACGAAGTTGCTGCCAGAATGCGGCACGCAATTTGGGAGGCTGTAACCCATGAAACAGCCGTCAAGACTACGGCTTTCTGATTCGATAGAAATCAAGATGATACATGGCAAAAAACGCTGCCTCACCAGGCGGCGTTTTTTGCTGCCCTAAGGAGGCTTTCATTTGGAAGTAAAAATCAACAAAGATATCCGGGAATACAACGAGGCTGTCTTTTTCGGCATGTCCATGCGGCAGTGCGTGGGGGCGGGAATGGCAGTTTTGGCGGCGGTGGGCGTGTATTTTGGACTGCGCAGCCAGGTGGGGACGGAGACTGTCTCCTGGCTGTGCATCCTGGTCGCTGCACCCTTTGCCGCCCTGGGCTTTGTCCGCTACCACGGCATGACCTGTGAACAGGCCCTCTGGGTCTGGCTCCGGTCTGAGCTGCTGGACCCCAGGCGACTGACAGCATCCCAGACGAACAATCTGCATGGGAACGACATGCAGAATTTACTGGCCGAAAAGCAGACAGATAGCCTGGGCAAAACCCGGATGCAGCTGTGGCTGGAAAAGCTGCAAGGTAGGTTCAGACGGAACAAGGAGGTGAGCCGGGATGATGAAAACCCTGGCTGATATCAAAAAGCAGGAGAAGCGGCCCTTCCGGATCCCCAGACGGGTTCAGGATTTGATCCCCATACAGCGAATTTGGGCTGATGGCATCTGCCAGGTGGGGCAGAACAGCTATGCCCAGACCTGGCGGTTTACGGACATCAACTACCTGGTGGCCAGCCCAGCAGATCAGGAGAGCATGTTCTTAAAATATTCCGCCCTGATCAACAGCATGGATTCCGGGGCAGTGGTGAAGCTCACCATCAACAACCACCGGCTGAACCGGGCGGATTTCGAGCATACCATCACCCTGCCGCTGCGGGAGGATGGGCGGGATCTGTACCGGCAGGAATACAATCGGGCGATTATGGCCAAGGCTGTGGGAGACAGCGGCCTGGTGCAGGAGAAATACGTGACCATTACCACCTTCAAGCGGGATGTGGAGGCCGCCAGGACCTATTTGGCCAGAGCCGGAGCCGGGCTCAGCTCCCACTTTGGGGAGCTGGGGGCCCAATGCATGCCCCTGAATGCAGCGGCAAAGCTGCGGATCTTCCACGGCTTCTATCGGCCCGGGGAGGAGAGCGCCTATTGTTTTGATATCCGGGAGGCTATGGCCAAGGGACACGATTTCCGGGATTACATCTGTCCCGACTCCATGGAGCGCCACAAGGACTATTTGCAAATTGGCTCCCGGTACTGCCGGATTCTTTATCTAAAGGATTACGCTTCCTTCCTGAAAGACAGCATGGTGACCCGGCTTACAGACGTCAGCCGCAGCCTCATGCTGTCCATTGACTTTATCCCGGTACCCATGGATGAGGCAATCAAAGAGGCGGAGCGCAGGGTCCTGGGTGTGGAGACCAACGTGCACAACTGGCAGCGGCGGCAGAACAGCCAGGGCAATTTCGGCTCAGAGCCTCCCTATGACATGAAGCTCCAGCGCCAGGAGGCCAACGACTTTTTGGACGATCTGCGTACCCGCAATCAACGGATGCTGCTGGCCATCCTCACCATCGCCCTTGTGGCCGACAGCAAGGAGCAGTTGGACAACGACACGGATGAAATGCTCTCCATTGGTCAGGAGCACCTGTGTCAGTTTGCCGTTATGACCTACCAGCAGACGGAGGGCCTCCATACAGCCCTGCCCTTTGGCGTCCGCCAGGTATCTCCCTACCGCACTCTGAACACGGAGAGCCTGGCAGTGTTCATGCCCTTCAAGGTGCAGGAGGTGCAGGAGCCCGGGGGGCTGTACATTGGCGTCAACGCCATTTCCCGGAACCTGATTCTCTGCAACCGGGAAAATCTGAAGAACCAGTCAGCTTTTCTCCTGGGTGTGCCCGGCTCTGGCAAATCCTTCATTGCCAAGGAGATGATTGCCTCTCTGATTTTGGGAACCGGGGACGACATTCTGATCTGCGACCCGGAGGGAGAATTCGGCCCCCTGTGCCGGGCCTTGGGTCTGGAGCAGACCACGGTGATCCAAATGGCCGCAGGCGGCAGCGACCGACTCAACGCCATGTACATGGTGGAGGGCTACGGCGAAAAGAGTCCCATTGTGTCCAAATCCCAATTCATTATGTCCTTGGTCGAGCAATTGGATAAAAAGGGAGTGGGTCCCCAGCACAAATCCATCATTGACCGGTGCGTGGCGGCAGTGTATGCAGAATCGGAGAAAAACGGTATCACCTGCACCCTGCGGGACCTGCGCCAGAAGCTGCTGGAGCAGCCGGAGGCCATTGCCCAGGACATTGCCCTGACGCTGGAGCTGTACACCGATGGCACATTGGACATTTTTGGCCAGGAGAGCAACGTAAACCTGGAAAACCGCATTCTGGTGTTCGACATTCATGAACTCAGCGAGCAGCTGAAGCCTGCCGGGCTTTTAGTGATTACAGATACCATCCTGAACCGGGTTAACATCAACTGGAAACAGGGCAGGCGCACCCATATTTTCATTGACGAGTTCCATGTGGTCTTTGGCAATGAGCAGGGAGCAAATTTTTTCGACTCCGCCTGGCGGCAATTCCGGAAGCGGGGGGCGTATCCCACAGCCATTACCCAAAACTGCGAGTATCTGCTGAATTCTCCCATTGCCAGTATGATGCTGTCCAATTCGGAATGCACCATCATGCTGTCCCAGGCGGCGTCTGACCGGCAGGAGCTGGCCAAGTTGCTGCATATCTCCGATGACCAAATGTCCTATTGCACTAACACCCGCCCCGGCTGTGGGCTTCTGAAGTATGGAAGCGCCCTGGTTCCTTTCATCAACGACTTTCCTGAAAACACTCGGCTGTATCAACTCATGACCACCAAACTGGGAGAGGGCGTGTTTGGCGGTGGCGGCGATGCCTAGGATTCGCACCTGGGACAGTGGGCGGATCAAAAAGGCGACCCTGGTTCCCCGAACGGCTGCCCGGGCTGCAAAAAGCGGCGCGCAGTACGCAGCCCAGCGGGCCGATGGGGCGCGGAAGGCCGGGGAGAGCGTCCAGTCAGGCGGTGGCCCGGAGGAGGCAGCGGCCAACTTCTTGTCCAATACTTTGACAGACGCTGAGCGCCGGGTGGTGCTTGCTCCGGCCAGGATGGGCTACCGTTTGAGCAAATGGGGACTGAGGAAGTACGTGCAGCACCGACGCGCAGCCAAGGCCCAGGCAGCAGCACGGACAGCGCCCCACACAGGGGAAACCTCTCCCCAGGGGCCGCGACAAGGGTCGCCAGGGCAGACCCAGGCTCCTGCAGCCCGTGGCCACGCCAATCTGTCCTCCATAAGCGGCTCCTCAGGCCCGGCGTCTGCTGTGCAGGGACGCCCTGTAACACCTGCTGCTGGCGGTGCTTGCGCTGTTTGCGATCCTCCGACTCGAAATCGCCCTGCCTCTATGACGCTACGGGGCGCAAAGCCCAGCGTAAAAGGACAGACCCGACCGGTGAAGCAGCCCACCGGAAGGATTAAGCTGGCCCGTTCCGCCAAAGCAGCCGCAAAAGCCACCAAGGCACAAAAGGCAGCGGCGAAAGCGGCAGCGCAAAAGTCCGCTGCTGCCGCAAAGACAACCAAGACCGCTGCCCAGAAAACTCAAAAGGCAGCTGTAAAAACGGCAAAGCTGACTGTAAAAATCGTAAAGACCATGGTCCGGTTTGCTCTGGCTGCCCTAAGAGCCCTGGTCCTCCTGCTGACTGGGGGCAGCGTGCCGGTAATTCTTGTGTTGGTGTTCGTTTGTGCCATGGCTATGCTCCTGGGCTCTGTTTTTGGGATTTTCTTTTCAGGCAGTCAGGACACTACGGCCCTGCGCGCTGTAGTCCAGGAGATCAACCGGGACTATCAGGCGCGGGTCGATACAATCCAGGCTGAGACAGACCACCAGGAGCTGCTGTTCACCGGCTCCCGGGCCACGTGGCCGGAGATTCTGTCTGTGTATGCTGTGATGGTGGTGACGGATCCAGAAGCTCCCCGGGAGGTTGTCACCATGACCCCGGAAAAACAGACAATTCTGGAGAGTTTATTTTGGAAAATGCATGAAATTACCTCCAGCACCTTTCACAGGCAAGAAGGTGGACAAAGGGTGGTGACACTCCGAATTGAGGTACACAGCAAGACTGCCTGGGAAATGGCGGATCTGCTGAATTTCTCCCCGGAGCAGCGGGAGCAGCTTGCGGCGCTGCTGGATGGGGCCAATCGTTCTCTTTGGCGGGAGGTCCTCTACGGCATTGGCACGGGTGACGGGGAGATTGTTGCGGTGGCCATGTCCCAGATTGGCAATGTGGGCGGCGAACCCTACTGGAGCTGGTACGGCTTTTCCTATCGGGTGGAATGGTGTGCCTGCTTTATCAGTTGGTGCGCAAACCAATGCGGGTATCTGGAGGCGGGGGTGATTCCCAAGTTCGCCGGAGTTGGCACCGGCGAGGATTGGTTCAAAGCCCGGGGCCTGTGGCAGGACCGCCATTACGAGCCAAGCCCCGGGGATATCATATTCTTCGACTGGGACCGGGACGGCAATGTGGATCATGTAGGTCTCGTGGAAAAGGCGGAAGACGGCTGGGTTTACACCATAGAGGGCAACAGTAACGATGCTTGCCGGGAGCGACGCTACGCCCTTGGCCATGGGCAGATTTATGGGTATGGTACGCCGGAATACACGCCTTGACGCAGGCCCTTCCTTTTATTTTTGTAAAGAAAATTGGGAATACTTGATTTTGCCTGGGGCATATGATATAATGCCTGTAGGCCAAAAGCGGATACGGCCCAAGTCCAAGGCGAAAAGCGAATCCCCCAGGAGATGCGACCTCCTGGGGGATTCTTGTCATTTACGGCTGACCAAACCGTTGGGCTGGGCTGCGGTTACTTCTCTCTGTCCAGCCACTTGCAGATGTAATAGCTTACAATACCTGCCAATACAGAGATGGCAAAAGCGGATACCAAATCCAAAGCGGTCACCCCCCTTCTGCTGGAGGTGCGCAGCAGCCAAATTCTAACACAATTCCCATAGTAATGCAACAGTTTTACAATTTATTCGGCTCATAAATAAGCTGCAAAACGGCAGCATATGCGTAAATGTTTCGCGCATATGCTGCCGTTTTTGCGTGAAGGAGATGGAATCCATGTCAAAACCGGAGTCTCCCCTGGACATGCTGATGGCCAAGCTGGAGCAGGGGGTACAGAGTTTATTTCACAGCGAACAGTATGAAGCGTACTTAAAAACCATGTCCAAGTTTCATGAATACAGCGTCAACAACACCATCCTGATCTGTATGCAGCGCCCGGACGCTTCCTATGTGGCGGGCTACCAGGCGTGGAAGAAAAGTTTCAAACGGCAGGTGCGGCGGGGGGAGCGTGGCATCAAGATTTTGGCTCCCTGCCCGTACCAAGTTACGATAGAACAAAAGAAACTGGATCCCCAGACCCAGCAGCTTATTACAGAGCAGGTGGAAATTACCCGGGCGGCGTTTAAGCCTGTGACCGTATTTGACGTCAGCCAGACGGAGGGGGAGCCTCTGCCTCAGTTGGGTGTCCATGCGCTGACCGGCAGCGTGGCGCACTATGCCGCTTTTTTGGAGGCGCTAAAAGCTGCATCTCCCTATCCGGTTGTATTTGAAAGGATCACCACCGGGGCCAAGGGCTATTGCAGCTATTCAAAGGGTCAGATTGCCATTTGTGAGGGCATGAGCCAGGCGCAGACGGTTAAAACGGTAATCCATGAGATTGCACATGCTAAGCTACATGCTCCCACTGTAGAGGACGCAGGAGCTTCTCAGGGCAGCTGCCCGGACCGGCATACACAGGAGGTGGAGGCGGAGAGCGTGGCCTATGTAGTGTGCCAGCATTTTGGAATTGACACTTCGGAGTATTCTTTCGGCTACGTGGCCACCTGGAGCAGCGGCAGGGACGCCAGGGAGCTGAAGGCGTCCCTGGAGACCATCCGGCAAACCGCCAGCACACTGATTTCCGATATCACAGGCCGTCTCCCACAGCTGCAGATGAGCCGCGGAGTCCTTCCGGACCGGACCTGCCGGTCGGAGAAAAAGCCCCCGGAGCCAGGGCGGTACCTGGCCAATCATGGGAAGAGCGCCAGGAGAGGTGCAAGGAAACAAGGAGGTGAAGCGAGATGAAACCGTGGAATTTTACAGTAGAAGAGACCAACCTGATTGCAATTTATTACTCCAGCAGCCGGTCAGAGTTGCTGGAGAGGCTTCGAGCAGCCCAGTTGCTTTTGGACCTGGAGCCAGTGCGGCAGCGGTGCCTCCGGAAGGTGGAGGCGCTGACAGACGCAGAATTTGCCAGCCTGACGTTTGAGCTGGTGGCCTGGTAGGTCAGGCGTTCCGTGACATCCAACCATAGAGTTGCCCCGGCAGGGATTGAGGAAGACCTGCCGGGGCGGAGAAAAGAGAAGAGGAATGAAAGGGGTGCTATTTATGTCGAAGAACAGCTATATCGCCGTCCCCAACACCGTGATTACGGACCCTGGGCTGTATCCCAGCGCCAAACGGGTCTACGTGGCCATGCTGGCCTGCTCCAGCCGCAAGGGTACAGTGCGCAAAACCGTTGCCGAGCTGGCGGCACGGAGCCATTGCAGCCCTTCAGCTGTCCAGGGGGCCATTGCAGCTCTGATGGAGCAAGGAATGGTGCAGCGCTGGCGGCGTTACCGGCGCTCTGCCTACCTGCAGCGGAAGGTGTATGCCGGGAACGAGTACACCATAGCCAAGAGAGACCTGTCCGCTGGGTATACCCTCATCCCCCGGTCCCTGCTCCCCCGGAAGCTGACCCACGCTGCCTTTCTGGTGGCTCTGTACCTGTACATGGCCGCTGGCCGCAAGGGGCGGGCCTACCCCTCGCTGCGCCATATCGCGGAGGTTTTGTACTTGTCCAAATCCACGGTCTGCCTGGCAGTGTCAGCCCTCCAGCTCAGGCAGGAGCTTTACCGGTACCGCTGCCGCAAAGAAAATCACGCCTATGCCTGCAACAGCTACTATCCCACCGGCTGGATCCGGTCCGCTCTGCCGGAAGCGGCTCCGTTTCCTGCCCACATCATAGCAAATCCCCTCCCTGCGGTCAAGGGAGGGGGGTGGTCCGATTTTCAGCAAGCAACTCGTTATTAAAAAGATAGCGTAGGTTTCTTACTGGCTGAAAAGAGAGGTTTTTCCTGCTTCCCAAAAGTGTCTATCATGGGTGGACAGAGCTTGGGCGTTGTTGACCAGGAAAAAGACATTGCGTATCTGCTTTACATATAGCCGTATTTATATGGGTTCAGTGCACCCTTTTTGGCACTAAGAAGTAGTTGGATAAATCTGCTTGGTGAGAGAAAATATTTTTCTCTATATCTGAATAACACCGGCTACCATCGCTGTCAGAAACCCGTTATGGCAGTATGCCTGAGAAGAAAAACTTGACAGCATATAATGTATCTGATAAACTAGCAACAGCTTCCGCTACAATAAGAATATTTTGAGCTTTCGGAAGACCCTGTTCGTTTTTTTGAGACAGAGCTGTAGAAAGGCGTGGCTACATTTATGGAATTGTGGGTTCTTTACTTTTGCATTTCAATTGGTCTTCTCTTGTTGTCTGTTGCTTTCAAGGTTGCGGGTAAGCTGCGGCTGACCCTACCACTGGCTTATCTTGTCTTTGTAGGCATAAGTCCTCTTTTCCCCGATGTATACAGCTGGATAGGTGAACATAATACGCTTATGACGTGGGGATTCTTCATACTCACCGGTTTATGTCTTCTGTCTTGGGCGGTGTCTTTCATCCGGGCAATTCGGAATTGGCGTCAGTCGCATCGCGAAAAAGAATCTTATGAGACGCCCCAGGAGGACTATGCTTCTTGGCAGCTTCGTAAAGCCCGGGAAATGGGAATTGCCCTTGAGGGGCTTACATTCGATAAGCACAATAATCTGATTGACTCCAGAACAGGCCAGCCTGTCCATTTCCGTGCCGGTGAATAACCGGCACTTTCCTTTTTCTACGATTTCTCCATTGACAATTCACCCATTTTTTGCTACCTTATGTCATAGGCAGGAGAGTTGATGACCGCCCCCGCATCCTCCAGCAGTAGGCAGCGGGGGCCTGAATCGGCAGAACTGCCGCCCTGCCGTGCCGCCTTTTTGGCATGGGGTAACCGGGGTGTAAAAGATCAAACCGAAAAAAAGGTTCCCGCTTCGCTACTGCTAATAGCGAAGCGGGAGATAAGGTTTGTGATAAATGCCGTCTCATCACGACACCATCTTAACAAACCCAACAGGCTTTGTCAAGAAATTTTGTTGTGGATTCCAGCGGCCATAGCGCATTGGAAATACTTAGTAGCCGTTCTCCGCCGCCGAGACCATCCTGCCATCGCCCTGAGGGGCGATCAGAAGTTGTCTGAAAGGATGATAGCGTACAACCTGCGGGTGCAACGGTGAAACTTCTGGTGAGCCATAGCGTACATCGCGGCGGCAGCTAGGGAGATGCAAAGGATACCAATGGGTGACTGCTCTATGCACATGACCAAAATGGTGCCTTTCCCAGGCACTACTCAACGCAGTGCCTGGGAAGGGTGCTTCTTGTGGCAGGGGATGAGGGATTCGAACCCCCGCAAACGGAGTCAGAGTCCGGTGACAACTGTTTTTGTTCAGTAAACTTGGTGAAAATGTGCCATTTTTGTTTGAAACACTATGTCTGCGGCGACCTACACAGGTCGCTTTTTTTGTTGGATTTCGGCATTCACGGACAAATGACGGACAACTTGATTCCTCGCTTCCGGATCTTTGTATATAATAGAAAATCCAATGCAGAAATAGTTGGGAGGTTCAACCATTGGCTACAATCAAAAAACGTGGCAAAGGCTATTTATTCCGAGTTTACGCAGGATACGATTCCAATGGCAAACAAATTGAAAAAACCAAAACCTGGACGCCTCCACCAGCCTGGTCAGAAAAACGAGCAGAAAAGGAAGCGCTACACCAAGCAGCTCTTTTTGAAGAGCAGGTTCGCACAGGCGCAGTTGTAGGTGGGAAAATCAAATTCGCCGATTTTGCCCAACGCTGGTTCACAGAATATGCTGAGAGCAGACTTCGCCCCAGGACAGTCGCACGGTATAAGGAGCTGATAAACCGGGTCAATTCAGAGCTAGGGCATATGCCGCTAGACAGGATACGGCCCACGCATCTGCTGGAGTTTTACAGGCATTTGGAGTGCGCAGAACCGAAAAATGCCACCTACCAGTGCACTTGTGATTTAAAGGAAAAGCTCCATTTGCTTGACATGACGCAGATTGAATTTTCGAAGAGATATCATGTGTCTCTGACAACACTCTCCACGGCATGGCACCGGGCACCTGTCTCACGCCGCAGCGCAGAAAAGATCAGCGAGGGATTACACGTCCCATTAGACGCCGTTTTTGAACCCTGCAATCCAGAAAAGACCATATCATCTACTACGGTGCAGCACTATCATAGCCTCGTCTCCAGCATTCTCACCGCAGCGGTTAACTGGCAGTATATCCCGTATAATCCTTGCTCACGTGTTGCGCCGCCCAAGGCCGCTTCTCCGGATGTCGCTTATTTGGATGACGGGCAGTCAAAGCGTTTGCTGAAATTGCTTCAATCGGAGCCCGGCATGTATCGCCGGGCGATTTCACTGCTCCTGCTTACTGGCCTGCGGCGCGGGGAATTGCTTGGGTTGGAGTGGAAAGATATTGACTTTAAGAACAGAACTCTGACAATTTCCCGGACATCTCAATACTTGCCTAAGCGTGGGGTTTATACGGATGAGCCGAAAAATAAATCGTCCCGGCGTTTAGTGCTTATTTCTACGCAAGTGGTTCTGATACTTCAGGAACAGCAGCGCTGGCAGGCATTCCAAGCGAGTCAATTGGGCAATGGGTGGGATCCCTGCGGCAGAATCATTACCGGTGAAGATGGATCCCCTCTACATCCGGATCGTCTAACACGCTGGTTTGCAAAATTTATTCAACGAACAGACTTGCCTCCAGTGCATATCCATTCTTTGCGTCACACATATGCGACGCTGTGTATTGCTCAAGGAGTCCCTATTACTGCGGTTGCTGCACAGATGGGACATGCCAATGTAGCGACCACAGCCACAATCTATGCTCATGCAATAAAATCAGCACAAATTGCAGCTGCGGATAAAATCGGCGGGCTGTTTGAGGACGTCCTTTAGCGAATAACGGACAAATCACGGACTGCAAGAGGTACGGGGCACAATTGTGCAAAATCTGAAAGGAAAAAGGACATAACAACACAAGGAGAAATAAATATGAGAATTATTGCAATTGCAAATCAAAAGGGCGGCGTAGGCAAGACCACTACAACGGTGAATCTTGCGGCGGGGCTAGTGAGTTTGGGCAAACGGGTGCTTTGTCTGGACTTTGACCCGCAGTGCCATTTGGCCAAGTATTTGGGTCACAAATTTGATGATGGCCTTACCATCACAGACTACATTTTTAACCGGGCCAGTTACCTGCCCCTGCCTCCAACAGATGGCCTGGTTCGGCGCAGCAATTCCGGCATTGACTTCATCCCCAGCTCTCTACGCCTGTCTAGGGCGGAGACGGTATTGGCGCAGGCGATGTTCCGGGAGCAGGTACTTCGGGATATTCTGGAGGTCATTGTACCAGAGGGCTACGATTATCTGCTCATTGACTGCAATCCCTCTATGGGCATCTTGCTCACAAACGCCCTGGTGGCTGATCGGGTCCTCATTCCCGTCCAGACGGAGGAATTTTCTGTGGATGGACTGGAGGACATGATGGAGTTGATCCAGATGGTGAAGGCTAATATCAATCCGCATCTGGGTATTGTGGGCCTTTTGCCTACACTCATGACGAACACCAAGGATAGCCGGACAGTTGCAGCCTGGCTAAAACAGGAATTTACCGGTTTGGTATTTGATACCGGCATTGGCCGGTATGCAGATGCCCCTCGGTCGGTTAAGGCCAAAAAACCCATCGTTGGTGGCAAGGGAAAATTGGCAGAACAGTATATGGCAGCGACTACGGAGCTGTTGAGACGACTGGAGGTATAGGGTTGGAGGCTCTGTTTCAGGTCCAGACTCCAGAACATTGCGCAATCATGAATTGGTTGGTCGGCAAAGGCATTACATCCGGAGACATCGATCATGTAGAGCTGCTGGATGGCAGAGCCATACGGGTCACAAATTCAGAAGGACAGCCTATGACTTTTGTTTTTGATAGCAAATACGGTGTGCGTGTCAAGTCTACATTGGTTCTGGACGTTAATAAGACGAAATTGGTGCGATTGGTCAGGGCTAAAGGAATGTCCCCTCCCCGTACGGCTTGCTTTAGCAAGGCCTTTCGAAGCCGTGGTTGGTGGCTGGAATGGGTGGATTCGGAAGGTGCATCCTGCCGGGTGTATTTGTCTGTCTTTATGGGCCGCCCCACGCTTGGCGTGACCGCTGGCCAGCAATGGTCGTGCCACACACTGACACTAGGAGAGCTACAAAAATGCAGACTGCTCCAAATAAAGGAGGCCAAAAAGAATGAACCTTCCCGCTGAAAGGCACAATCTGGCCCGAGGAGACAAGGAGTGGGCGGATACCTACGGAAATTTGGGTAATATCGCCCAAGCCCAGTTGACCCAGCTGCCGTTGGTAGTTTTAGATGACTGGGCTGGGGCAAAGGGAGACCGTCAGCCCTTCCGGTCATATACCCAAGAAAAGCTGGAGGAACTGGCGGAAAACATTCGCAAAAATGGTGTGATCGAACCGATTCATGCTAGGCCCAGGGCGGGCGGCCGGTTTGAGATCATTGCAGGTCACAACCGATGTGCGGCTGCCAGATTGGCAGGTCTGACCACCGTACCGGCGCTGGTGCAGCCGCTGGATGATGCACAGGCGGCAATTCTGCTGGTGGACAGCAACCTTCAGCATCGGGAGAAGCTGCTGCCCAGTGAGAAGGCCTTTGCATATAAACTGCGTCTGGAAAGCCTGAAACGGCAGGGGCACAGATCCGATTTAACTTCGGACCCATTGGGCCCGAAGTCAGGTGGAGCCAGGT